>OBXV01000034.1_pt1 | contig 207737 bp, 222 predicted proteins | sample 1495451 | NCBI WGS metagenome assembly OBXV01 (sample SAMEA2580178, study PRJEB22360) | human gut metagenome | biome: human gut; feature: human-associated habitat; material: faeces | place: Denmark | collected 2008/2010 | reverse complement strand
TTTGAGTGTACCATAAATGCCTTTTTATTTTTCTAACTTAATTTTACAATTCGCGTGTAAAAAAAGAGGGTAGATTAGCCAAATCTTTCCCTCGAAAAATCATTATTTCACCAAACCATGTTTGAATGCATAGATAGCGGCTTGTGTACGGTCTTCCACTTCTAGCTTAGCCAATATATTGGAAACATGTGTTTTTACTGTTTTCAGTGTAATGAATAATTCGTCCGCTATTTCCTGATTACTTTTTCCTTCAGAAATCAGCATTAAAATTTCATTTTCCCGATTCGTTAGTTCTTCATGTAATACAGGCTCATTTCGCCGACTCATTTTTTCCATCATTTTTGTTGTCACTTCTGGTTCTAATACTCGCTCGCCGCGTTGCGTTGCCCTTATAGCATCAGCAATTTCATGTGCGGTAGAGGTCTTCAACAAATACCCTGCTGCACCTGCTTCAATGGCAGGATAAACTTTTTCGTCATCAATAAAACTGGTTACGATAATGATTTTAGCTTCTAGCCAATCTTTTAAGATTGCTTTTGTTGATTCGATACCATCCATTTCTTCCATGACTAAGTCCATTAAAATGACGTCCGGTCGAAGTGTCATCGCCTTCTCATAGCCTTGTCGTCCATTTTCAGCTTCTCCAATTACTTCAATGTCTTCTTGAATAGATAAATAAGAAGAGACACCTAAGCGCACCATTTCATGGTCATCTACTAATAAAACTTTTATCATCCTTATCTATGCCTCCTTCATCAAAGGGACCTTGATTTCTACACTTGTACCTTGCCCTTTAAAACTAATGATTTTTACTGTTCCACCAATACCAGCTACTCGTTCTTTGATATTGTTCAATCCATAACTTCCCGTTTTCGTTTCATTCATATTAAACCCTGTTCCGTCGTCAATAATACGTAACAAAAGATTATTGTCTATTTTGTGCAAATATACCTCTAATTCATTGGCTTTGGCATGTCTTAATGTATTTGATAACAATTCTTGAACGATTCGGAACAAGTGATCCTCAATGGAACTAGATAGTTTTACATCTTCTACATCCCATTTCAGCGAAATCTGGATTTTATTTTGCAATTCCTTCAATAATTGCTCGATACCTTGCTTTAAACTTTTCTCTTCTAAATTGACTGGACGCAGATGAAGAAGCAGCGCACGCATCTCAGACTGGGAAGCGTTGATGATCTCTGCTACCATTTTCAACTGCTTGCGGAACATTTCTGGTGTCTCGCTTTTTTCTGCTTGCTCCGTTAATGCCGACATCATCATCATTGCTGCAAACAATTGTTGCGAAACTGAATCATGCAGCTCACGGGCTAATCGATGTCTTTCTAATTCTAAAATTTCTTCTTTGGTTTGTCCATCTACATATTGGGGACGGCTCGTTACAATTTGTAATTCACTAGATACTTCAATCATTTTTTCTTTTATTTTAGTGATTTCCTTATCAATATCTTTGATGTATAAATCGTCCGATGCACTTGGGATCGGAAGAAGCAACAATTTGGATTCATAATTGCCAGAAGAGAGTGCACGCAGCTTTTCTTCGATTTTCCCGTATTTTGTCTTTTGAATAAGTGATAATAATAGAAAGACGATTAATCCTACACCTAAGGAAATAGCTAACAAATGGAAGATAAGCGGAACATATAATAAACGTGCACGCAGTAATTCTCCCCACCAATGACTTTGATTACTGGCATAAAAATAAGTGAAAAGTGAAAATAGAATAATAAGGAAAGCCGCAATCCCCGAATAAACAGCTAGCATCGCTCTGGATATTTTTCCCATCATATTCGTATCACCTCGACATCTCCAATCAAGGTATTAGTAATAATCTTCAGTCTACGAGGGTTTTCATCATAATCACTGCTGTAGATTTTGATTTGTTCATTTTTCAAAGAAAATTGCTCTTCTTCAAACAAGACATTTCCTACTAATGTCGCATGCTCTAATCGGATGGCTACGCCCAAAGGTACTAAGATCCGTGTTCTGCCTATCCCTTTTCTTACAATCACAATATTATCATCTTTTGGCAAAAGCGTATTGCCCAAATCTATGATAGTATCACCAGAAATGACGGCGATGTTGATATCGTCCCATTCATAGACGTCGTTTCCAATACGTTGGTTACCGAATAATTGCTGTCTTTTCCGCTCATTATTATGTGTTTTTAATTGCTCTGTTTGGACCATCATGATCTGTTTCTTTCGCCAAAAAGCATTTTTGGTTAAATCTATCCCTGAAATCTCTACACCTTTTAGTCCAATAAATAAAACGGCAAATACAGCCATCATCCATAAAGCAGGACTGTTGACTAAGCTAAAAAAAATGACCAAACTTCCTAATATCAATTGAAAATTTTGAAATTTAGTACGAGGATGTTTGCGCATAGCTAGATATATATTGAAAATACCGAATATCACTAAAAGCAAAAGTCCAGTATTGTTTACGATTTGCCAAACAGCAAATAACAGCAGTAGTGCTTCAACTACCACAAAAAAACGCCAAGAACTATTCATCGCTCTTTCTCCCTCCTGACACATTCTCATTTCATCATACCTATTTTTTTAACTGTTGGCTATAGGACTTTAGATGTAAGATCGTTTGTTGAAATCTGAAATACACAAAGAGAAAAAGATCTAGAGTGTATCATCAGTAAGATGAACTCTCTAGATCTTTCAGTCAGACTACGCTTGTTCTACTTTGACGATTTTAACTAGCATATCGCCACCTGGAGTAGCAATAGTTACTTCATCATTTTTACGTTTGCCAATCAATGCTTGCGCAATAGGAGAATCATTGGAAATTTTGCCAGAAAACGGATCTGCTTCAGCACTTCCGACAATCGTGTACTCTTCTTCTTCTCCATCTGGTAGTTCGATGAATGTAACTGTTTTACCAATTGATACCTCATCTGCATCTACACCGTCGTTATCGATGATTTGAGCAAAACGAATCATATTTTCAATTGTTGTGATTCTTCCTTCAACAAATGCTTGTTCATCTTTCGCTGATTCATATTCAGAGTTTTCGGAAAGATCTCCGAAACCGCGGGCAATTTTGATTCGTTCAATGATTTCTCCGCGTTTGACTGTTTTTAATTCTTCTAATTCTTTTTCTAATTTTTCTTTACCTTCTAGAGTCATTGGATAAACTTTCTCTACCATGTGTAACGTCTCCTTTTTTCGATAAAATACCGCAAAAGGTAATCTTTTGAGGAATATAGTCCAAAAAAGATTACCACGCTTTTCTTCAAATGTAAATGTTTTTCTAAAAATGATCAATGTCTAGAGCCTGTTTTTCTAAGAATTATTTACATATTTTTCCACTAATTCCATATGTTCTTCATATGTTTTAGCGAAATAAACATTTCCAGTGCTCGTATCTGCTACGAAATAATAATAGTCATTTTCTGCTGGTTCTAACACTGCCTTGATTGCCTCTTCGCTTGGATTGTCAAAAGGTCCAGGTCCATAGCCGGTATTGGTATACAAATTATATGGTGAATCTACAGCTGTATCTTCATACGTCACTAATTCTTTGTGTTCACCTAATGCGTATAAAACAGAGATATCTGACTGAAGTGGCATATTTGCCTTGATTCGGTTAAAGAAGACTTGTGCAATGTTTTTACGATCGTTTTCTTTTACGCCTTCTTTTTCAACTAGAGAAGCCAAAGTTAAAACTTCTTGTACAGTCAAATTTTTCTGCTTGATAGCTGAATAATAGTTTTGCATGACCGTATTCGTCTTGTTCACCATTTCAATCACTAGATCCTTAAGCGAAGTACTCGTGTAATAATCATATGTGGCTGGGAATAAGTAACCTTCCAAACGGTATTTTGTGTTCTCAGCTTTAGATGCACTTTCCAACAGTTCTGGGAATTTTTGGTGCAACTCGTTAAAGAAAGTCTCATCATTCACTAAATCTAAAAATTCTTTCTTGTCTTTACCAGTTACCTTCGCTACCCGTTCAGCAATCTGATCGATATCGTAACCTTCTGGAATAGCAATTTTCCCATCTGCAACTTTTGTTGGCTCAGAAGTGCCGCCTTCTTGCAGCTGTTTGCCAATCTCGTCAAGAGTCATATTAGGCGCTAACTGATAATAGCCAGCTTGAAAGCCAGTTAAATTTTTAAATTTTGTATAATAATTGAAAACAATCCCGCTTTTAATAATATTGTCCTTCTCCAAAATCTCACCAATCTGCTTGTTAGAAGAGCCACTCGGGATCTCCACTTGGACTAATTGGTCATCTGATTTATCTAAAGGCTTCAACCCGCTATCTACATAGCGATACACGGTAAATCCAAGAAATCCGCCAATAATCAATAATGTAAGAGCAATCACTAAAATGATCTTCCTCACAATCTTATCTTCTTTTTTACGCAGATTTCTCCGCTTGTCGATTATATCTGCTGTAGCTGCCTTACTGGCTTCTTTTTTATCTTTACTTGGGTGTTGTTTGTTTCCTGACAAAACAACTCCTCCTTACTATCATCTTCGTAACTCTGTTTATTATACATGAAATTTCTACTGCCGTGAATTATTTTACCAAATATTATGTCAAAATTGTAAGTGGCAAATACTCTTTTTGAGGATTACAATGAAAAATAGTTAAAAATGGATAGAAAGGAATTAACATGTCAAAAGGAAAACATCGAAAAAAACAAAAAATTTCTATTTCTTTTCTTGTAATTTTATTATTGTCTGTCAGCTTCTTTTCAACAGGCATCATTATAGGAGGTCAATTAACCAAAACACCTCAGTCCCAAACTTATAAAACGGAGCCAGCACAACTTACTTCCAATTTAACGCCCGATGAGCAGAGGCTTGCTAGCAAAATTGATCAATTACTACAAAAATCAGATTATATCGGTTCGATTTATGTTCGCAAAAATAATCGCGTACTATTAGAAAAAGGATATGGATACGCAAATCTGCGCGTAAAAGAACCGAATTCGCCTTCCATTTACTATCAAATCGGTTCAATTCAAAAAGCAATGACTGCTTTACTGATACTAAAACAAATCCAAACTGGCAAGTTAACTTTTGACACAAAGTTAGCTGAATTTTATCCTCAGATTCCTGGAGGTCAGCAAATCACAATCAAAAATATGCTTTATATGCGCTCTGGTCTTCATCGAACTGCTTCTCCCGACAAACCTATGTCGGATAGTGAAATCATTCAGTTCGCCCTTCATCATTTGAAACTTACTGATTATGATACGTATCATTATGAACCATTGAATTATACATTGCTTACAGGGATATTGATCAAACTAACGAATCAGCCTTATGAAACTCTTCTAAAAAAAGAAATCATTCGTCCTCTCCATCTAGAACATACAGATTTTTATGACAATGTAAAAAATTCGCCTCAACACGCTGTATCTTACCAGATGTCTGCAACTGACGATTATTCAAAAGCATTGATCGAGCCTGAAACCGACATCCGAAATGAATTAGGTACAGGAAATATAAGTATGTCTGTTTATGACTTGAACAAATTCTTTACCAGTGTTCTTTCTGGCTTTATCATACCAAAAGAACTACTTTTCTCATTGTGGCAAAATAATGGTGATAAACATCCTTACAGCGGCGGTGTTTACAGTGGAAACGATTATATCCTTTCTCAGGGGAATATCAATCGATTCCATGCAGTAGTGGCGATGAAAAAAGACACTAAAGATGCAATCGTTATGGAAAGTAATATCCAATCAGATAAAAACATCAAATTGCCGGCCACTGATTTAAGAAATCAGATTTATGAACTGATGGAAGGTGTTAATTTAAAAAGCTAAGTCGAAACAAAAAAACCAGCATCTTGCTGGTTTTTATTTTAGTTGATTTCTGACTTTAAATATCGTTCCATTCCACTCAATATATCAAATTTAGGCTGATAGCCTAAAGAACGAATTTTTGAAATATCAGCTAAAGAATCACGAATATCCCCTGAACGCTCCGCTTCATATTTAAGCGTTAGCTCTGTTCCTAAGATTTGATCAATTGAATGAATCAATTCAAGTAGCGTAGTGCTTTTTCCTGTACCGACATTGAATTGCTGTCCTAAAGCTTTTTCTTCCTTGGCAACAAGTAAAAGTGCTTGTATAACATCTTCTATATAAACGAAGTCTCTAGATTGGCTCCCATCGCCAAATAAAGTAAATTCTGCTTTTTCTTTTGCCAATTGTTTTTTGTAACGATCCACTAGAATCGAAATGACTCCGCTATATGGAGAGTTTGGATTTTGATTTGGACCATAAACGTTAAAAAATCGGACAGCACTAGTCGGAACATCATATAAATGACAGTAATCCAAAACATATTGTTCTGCTGCAAACTTATCGATGGCATATGGTGTTAATGGACGGATGACTGATTCTTCTTTTTTTGGCAATGTTGGTTCATCACCATAAACTGCAGCTGAGGAACTAAATACTAATCGTTTTAAATCAGATTGATATTTTCGTGCTAATTCAAGCAATAAAAGCGCACTGTCAAAATTTACACGATGTGTTTCTAAAGGCCGTTCTACAGAATCTGCCACACTAGCTACAGCAGCTAGATGAAAAATATAGGCAAACTGATATTCTTTCATGATTCTTTCCATCAATTGAGGATCTGATACATCCCCCTCAATGAAAGTCACTTGTTTCTCCATATCCAAGTTTTCTTTTTTTCCCATTGATAAATCGTCGACTACTACGATTTTGTTTTCTTTTCCCAAATAATTCGCTAGCGTTGAACCAATAAAACCAGCTCCGCCAGTAATCAATATAATATCCATCAAATTCACTCCAATTGCACATTTTCGCATCAAATAATATTAGTTTACCATTTTTATATTTTAAATCAACCAAATACCATTTACATTATTGTAAAACGGATAGGACATAAATTACCCTATTCGGTTTTACAACTATAAAATACAAGACATCAATGTTCTTTTAGTAAAGCGCGAAATTTAGCCATACTTGATAAAAATATACGATGTACAATAATTAAGTAAGCAATATAGATCAGTGTATAGGATATCATGCTGGTGAAGCTACCATGAAACCAAATATTACTAAAAATAAACATCAGCGTCAAAATTGTTTCAAAAACCATCTTCTTCCCAATCTTTAATCCCATATCTTTGCAAAGAAAAAATTCAGCCAAATTACAGCGGAAAGCTAAACTTAAGAGAATCAAGCCTACTGCTAAGTTTAGATTACCTATAATAAAAATAACAAATAGTGAAGCTAATAAAGATAAAACTAATGTTATCACATTAACCATTAGTATCGTTTTTTCTTTACGTAAAGTTTTTAGGTAAGTATTGATTAGTAAAGACATTCTTCCTTCATAAATCACAATAGGAAATAAAATACCCATAAAATTCAGACTTTCTGTGTATTCAGGTAGCCACATACTCAAAATCAATTTTGCTGGGATGTAAAAAATCAATAATCCATAGGTTATAGGAACGAATAAGTCCCGTAAGATACGGAAGAGTTCAGGGAGTCTTTGCTGGTTCGTTCTTCTTAATAAAGGAAACATGACAATACCGATAGCATTTATGAAAGTCAAAAACATATTTGAAAGACTTAACGTGAATGATAATTTACCAAAAGTCTCTATTGTCCATTTTTGTTGAACAAAGAAACGGATTGTTCCAATAATCAGCATACTTGCTATGTTGCTGATCATCAATTTGCTTCCAATATTTATATTATCTAGTATCTCAGGAAATAATATTCGTAGATTGATCAGTTTAATATTCAACATATCTTTGATTAACGATATCCCCCAAATCGTTACTAGTACTTTAGAAAGGATATCCAATGCTATTAACCATAAAAAATTTCTACCACCAAAAGCAAAATAGATAGCTATTAACAATACATACAGATACCGATCGTTTCTTGATAGTTGTGCGTATTCTTTGATTCGATTCGTTGATTGAAAAATATAGAGAACAAATGTCTTAATGATTGTAACAACGGAAACCACCGCCGTTAAGATTAATATGACAGATTGTTCTGATGAAGGCAGAAACAACCAAGCCCAAATAGCTACCAGAAATGATAAACATAATTCAAAAATCAACAGATACCAGAACTGAGTACCCAATCCTCGTTTATCTAATCGATCATATTCTTCTCCGCCAATTTTTAAATAGATACCATCAATCCAACCAAAATGTAAAAAACCAACATATGAAGAATAAAAAACGTAAAGTTGCCAATAACTATACTCAGTCACTCCTAAAAGTTTCGGCACAAATAGATTTAATAGAACTGATATTCCTAAAGTAGCAAAATTGGCTGCTACAGTATAATATAAGTTTTTCATTACGGTTCTTGCTTTGTCATTCATTATTAATACCTACTTTGTCATGCTATATAATCTTATTCTATTTTTGGCTATAGACTGAATATATAGTAATTATGATTATTAAATTAATTAGTATAACTTTATAAAAACAAATCAGATTTATTCATTTTGTAAATCCTATCGGTTGATAAAAAATACCATGTTGTACGGAATATAAGAATTGTATGCTCCGGACACAATAAAAATTAAAATAAATATTAATAAGCTGAAAAGAATAAACACCAACAAGAATAAAAATTTATTTTTAAAAAGTTTATCTAATAAAATGGGAACGATAAAAATCTCTACTGTTGAAAATATCGTACTTATTCTACCACCAATTGTTGCTAAAGGTCCAAAGCAAACTAAAAGAATCGTTGATAAGCAGTATAACGTCAATAATATATTAAAGTTTTTTGTAAAGATTGAATTGTTGCTTTTTACAAAAATTGTGGCTCCGACCAATATTCCTAATTGCATGATAAATACCGGATTGAAGATCCAATTACCTTGTGCATAATAACCAGATAAGTAACCATAATAACGATCTGGAATCATAAATCGAAATAGATCTGGAAAAAAGAAAATGGTACCCACCAATGAGCTAGCTGAAATAAGTAGTATTTCTTTAGGAACGTTTATCTCTTTAACAATCTGTACAAAAAAATATGCAAGGATAATAAAGATAGAAACAATGTGAAATAGAGAACCTATAAGTGAAAGTAGTATGATATTTCTCAAATTTCTTTTTTTGAACGCTGGCAGAGCTAATAAGAATATAATAGCTACAATTGAAGATCTTATTTGTCCCATATCACGAACTAGGAAAAACCTTGAATAGTAATAAAGTAATGCAATCGACGGAACCGGAAAATAATTATTGAGTGCATAAGCTAGCAATAACAAACTTATTATTGAAAATAATAAAACGAAGGTTGAAAAATTCATTCCTAGTTCACGAACGATATAATTCAATAAAAGATAACCGGGTTCAGCGTCAATGCTACCATCAAAGATTTTACCCCAATTTATTAATCTATCAAAAAAATTGTTATAGGAAGAAAAATCGTATCCCGTAGAAAATCTGAAACCTGCTAAACCTGTTAAAAATACTATACCAGTATAAAAGAATATTTTTTTTCTAGTAAAATATTCTAAAACTGATAACATAGCTAGCAGTGCGAATGTTCCTACATAAATGTACAATGCTATTCTCCTTATATATAGATTATTTTAATGGTATTGGTTAAAGCTTTAGCAATTTCTAATTGTTCTTGGTACCATTTTTTTGTAGTGTTGTTCTTAAAACAAACAATTAGAATCTCATCAGGTCTAAAGGCTACAGGATTAGTGATAGTATTCAGATTCGAATAGATATTCGTGTTTTCATTCTTCGTAATTTGACTCTTATCGATGATTTCATTTTCTTCTAAAATCAAAAATTTATTCTTTGATGTCCCATTTAACAGCGAATTGATCACATTTGATTTTTCTTGTTTATCCGATAAATTCAATGAATTGATATCAATTGCTTGAACATCGTTTCCAAGTGTAAATTTTTGAGTAATCACTCTGGTTTTATACTCTTTCCAACTCACCAAAAGAGTACCTAAGCCAACTGTCAAGATGATGATTACTAAGACTAATAATACGATTTTTTTAGTACTAATCCCACGGGATGATTGGAGAGGCACTATTCTGTTATATTCAAGTTCTTTATTAATAAAATAGTAGGTTTTATTATCAAAAAATGGCAATTCTCCATTTGTCATCTCTTTTTGTAATAAATCAGAAATTTGTTTTTTTTCTTGTTCAGAAACCTCATTTGTAAGCTGAACATCAATAGTATTTTGAATATCATTGTATGTCACACTTAATTTTTCCAATGTCTCATTTGAGAATTGTTTTTTTTCTTGTAAGCTAGTCAAGTATACTTGTTTTATAGCACCAGAAGCGGTCATGATGTTACCTTGGCTATTTTCTAAAATAAATGAAAAAAGGGGTTGATTTTTTTGATTACTGTCCTCAATCTTACTCTGTGAATAAGTAGAATAGAAAAATAATCCTCCCACAAACAGTAAACTTACCACAAATGATAGGATATATATTCTTAAATGATCTTTAAAAAAAGAATAGATATCTTTAGGTGAGAGACTCATATTAGACATTTATCTTCCTCCGTTTATTATCGGTATTTTTTATTTAATCTGCTTTTTACGAAGTATAGGATATCTGCAAGAAAAGAGTGCAATACCGCATAAGACTTAAAGTTTTTCAATATATTCAATAGTTTATCTTCTTCAATAATCTTTAATCTTGTCTCTAGTTCTTTAAGCAGAGCCTTTAACGTTTTTTCTTTATAGTCTTTATCTGGCACATCCGTTCGCTGAACAAAATTTAAATTTGAGATGGTTAGTATCTTCAATAATTCAAGCTTACCTAAGCGAATATTCTTTTTAGTTTCAGCCGTTTTTTCTGTCTCTTCATTTTCAATCTGCATAGCGCTGCTTCCGTGTTTACGCCATAATCCTGTCTTTTCATTTAAGAGATAGAGCTTATCTGTCAAAACCCCGCTCGACCACATCGCCATATCATGTACAGGATAAAGAGAGGTTTCTAAAAACTTGTCAAATGTTGGGATGAAGTCTTTTTGAAAAGCGTAAACCCACCCTGGTCTATTTAAGAATACATTTTTTTTCGAAAAATAGATGTAATCGTTAGGTTGTTTCGTAGGTATTTTTCGTTTTTCACATGGATAAGAGACGCCATTTTCTTCAATCAATTCGTCGTAGTTAGATACTAATACTTTGATATTTTCAGGATCAGACATGATTTTTTCTGACATATGTTTAATTTTATGCGCATACCAGATATCATCTTGATCACTGAAAAAAATCACATCACCTGTTGCTTGGTGAATTAAACGTATAAAATTCTTTCTCCATCCAATATTTTCTTCATTGATTAGTAACTGCCATCCAGTCAATTGATGTTTTTCGATAAAATTCCTTACGATCTCGACTGTGCTATCTGTTGAACCGTCATCACATAACAGCACTTCATCCGGCATACGCTCTTGATTTCTGATTGATTCTAATTGTTCGATGATATTTTTTTCACCATTGTAAATTGGCATAATTACTGAAACTGTATAGGAACTATCTCTCATTTTTTCACTTCCCGCTTTTTTCTAGTATCTTTTTATTTTATAATGATCTCCTTTTTGCTTTTCCAGAGGTGGTAATTGCATATAATCTCCATACAGACTCTCTAAATACGTTTTATAATCTTTAGGAATTGAGAGCGTAGTGTCTTCAAATTCAACATAAGTTACTTCCGAAAAAGTACTTGTTGGTAAAAATTCCCTTACGCCATAGATTGTCGATACACAGACCCCTTTAAATTTCGAGTTGGCGTATCTTTTATTGGTGCTATTTGCTAGTTGATTCATTTTCACAGCAAAGTAGTTAGCGCCTTTACTTTTAGCATATTTAGAAATTATTTTTTTTATAAATATAAATTTTTCTTCAGGTTTGAACTTCTTTTTACTCTGTGCTCCTCTAAACACGTCTAACATTTTCATTCTTTTAACTAAATATTTTTGCGTATATTTATTTTCTGGAGCAGAATCGATTGGAAAAATATCTAAGAATAATCCATGTTGCGCTACTCTGTAGTCATCATCAATATATGTCCGAGTATCATTAATTTTTGCAAAAGCATACTCCCACTTGTTGTCAATCTCTAATGCTTTCAATTCAAGATAAGCTGGCAGCTCGAGTGATAAGCTGATAAGTTTATTATAGTCTTCTCGCGGCATAATAATATCAGCATCATCATCCCATGGAATAAACCCTTTATGTCTAATAGCTCCTAATAAAGTCCCACCAGCTAAAAAATACGTCAAATTATGCTTTTGACAAAACTGATCGAAAAATTTTAACAAATCTAATAAACCATCATGGATCTCTTTTGTACTCAAATACTCAGACATACTTTACTCCCCCTGATAAATCTTATATACCTTTAACATCTGTTGTAATGTATGGCTAACATCATATTCTAATAGCTCGGTTGTTACTTCATTAACCCAAGGCTGACTCAATATAACGTTACTCCATCTTTCCTTTGTTTCATCTAATTCAACGAATGTCACGTTTGGTGTTAATTTCGTATCTGAGGAAATAGTATTAGATAAGACAACTTTTTTTCTACTTGCTTGCGCTTCTAGCCCCACCATTGGTAAGCCTTCGTATAAAGATGTCATACAAAAAACATCCATCACTTGGAACAATGCTGGTATGTCATCTCTTTCTCCTAGTAAAAATACATTTTTTGATAGACCCATATCATCTATTTTTTTTTCTAAATTGTGTTGAAGGGAACCAGCACCTACAATTAATAATTTAGCATCAGGTCTCTTTTGGATTAATTCACTGAAAACATCGATAAGATAAGCTTGGTTCTTTTGTTTTTCAAGTCTACCAATGTTACCTACTACAAAGTCGTTTAAAGAAATGCCTAGTTCCTCTCTTTTCATTTCTCGTGTTTGTTCATCTGTTTCATATAAAGATAAATCAATACCATTATGGATAATCTCATAAGGATGACCTTGGAACAAACTATCACCAGCTTCTTTACTAACAGCTAAAAAATCAGTCGCCTCTTTAATAAGTAAATAGTGCAAATATTTCCTTAGTAGGTTCATAAAAAAATTAGACGGTTTGCCATCGCTTGTTGCATGGCTATGTGCGATTCGTTGGGTTACTCCTTGTTTTCTAGCTAACAATAGGTTGATCCCACCACCAAAGTATACTTCATTATGCACAATATCGAATTGTTGTTCTGCTAAAAGTCTTTTTACTTCAAACCAATATTTCACAATATTTTTTTTAGGATTTGTCACTACGAATATTCTTCCGCCCATTTTTTCTATTTCTTCATGATAATCCGTTACATTAGCAAAATCATCGTAGATCAAAAAATCAAACTGTAGCTTACGACGATCGACTTTTCGATAGAGATTCATCATGAAAGATTCGGCTCCACCTTTTCCCATTCTTCCTTGGAAGTGCAACACTCTTTTCACTTTACTCACTTAATCACCTGTTTTTCTAAATTTATTACCAAATATCGCTTAGAACGAATCTTTTTTTATTGTATGGTTTCTGCTAAAATATCCATCGTATATTTAAAACCATCTTTTGCATCAAAAATTGCTTTCCAACCTAAAGAACAAAGCTTTTCACTATTCAGACTAGAGTTATTCATGGGGTTGAATAGTTTTGCTTCGACTTCAGTAGGTAAATCAAACTCTAACTCTACGTTTCCAATCTCAGCTATCATCTTTGCCATTTCTGCAATACTAATGATTGATCTAGGATTTGAGATATTATATGCTTCTCCCGGATTTCCTTTGAGCAATGCCTGCAATATTGCAGTAGCACAATCTAAACTATAAGTATAGGATCTGATTTGACTGCCCGTACTTTTCATGATGATTTTTTCTCCTTTTAACGCATTTAGAACAAACGCCGAAGAAACACGTTTATCTTCTCGTTTTGCTGAAGGTCCGTAAATATGTCCTGGGCGAACAATGATACTTTCAACTCCATACTCTTTGAGATAACTAACGCATAGTGTCTCAGCTGCTCGTTTCCCCATGGGATAAGAAGAGCGAGGATTCAAAATATCGACATAGCCGTAATTAGTTTCTAATAATGGCTTATCTGTGCTAAAATCCCCATAGACTTCGCTTGATGATACGTATAGCAATCGTTCAACTTGTTTGTCTTTGGAAAATTCTAAGAGAGTAGTCAAGCCATAAATATTTCCTTGCATTGTTTCTACTGGTTTTTCCGTATATAAATCCGGACTTGCATGACTAGCTCCATGGATAATATAATCAACGTTTTTATCGAACGAGAACTCTTTCGTTGCGTCATACAGTACAGGTACAACACACATTTCAGCTGAAGCAGTAGAAAAGCGTTCTTCTAACCTTTCTACACTTCTCCCCAGGGCATAGATTGTTATATTCAGATCTAATTCTTGATTAGCCATTACCAATAAATCGACGACTGCAGAACAGATCAGACCATTTGCCCCAGTGACCATGATATTTTTTTCTTTAAATCCTTGCAAGATACCAGATGTCTCTTGGATACACTTTTTTAGATTTGAAAGATAGGTTTTATTTTCTAATAAATTCATTTGTTTTGCCTGCCTTACTTGATCCAGTCATCATTCGTCGAATTCAATAATGCTTTGAAAATCTCTAAATCATCTAACGTAGTAATTTTTAAGTTCTTTTCTGAGCCAGGTGAAAAATAAGATTTTTTCCCTAAAACTTGCATCAATTGACATGAAGCTGCCATATTAATGATTCCTTTTTCTTCTGCTAGTTGATACGTATCTATTATTTCGCCTAATTGATACGTATGCGGGGTCTGTGTACGAACAAGTAGATCACGATTCAAAGAATCCACAGAACTCGTCTCTCCTTTTTCTGCTAAAGTGAAGACGACTTCTGTACAAGGAATCACAGCAACAGCATTTCCATTTTTTTTATAGACTTCAATGCTTTCACTGATGATTTTTTTGCTTACCATTGGACGATTGCCATCATGAATCAACACGACATCGTTCCTATCACGTTTTTTATATATTTCTTTTAAACCATTATAGATCGATTCTTGTCCAGAGTTTCCACCTTCTACGATATACTTTAGTTTCGTGATATTGAACTGTTTTGCATAAGCAGTCAGCATTTCTTCCCACCCTTTTAAAATAACTACACAAATTTCGTCTATTTCCGGATGCTCTTCAAAAGCTTTCAGTGTATAAACCAGTATCGGAATGTTATTCACATGGATAAATTGTTTGGGTATGTCTTGACCTGTCCTAGTACCTGTACCTGACGCAGTTAATAAGGCAATGTTCATAAAATGATTTACTCCTTTTCTTGATCTTAATTATTAATAAGACTTTAATATTTTCTTTTCAATAAAGTGATTAGTTTAGGACTAATATGTTGTAATTTATTGGCTAAAATAATAGATAAATAGGCAAGCGATGTTGGTAAATTAAAATAAAGTTTAGTCAGCTTTTTTATAACTGAATCAGTACAGGCAATTGAACTTGCCTCTCTGATCACTGGATTGTTAAGAATATTCTTTATTGCACGTTTCTTTTCACGATTAGATAACTGATTTGTTTCTACGATAGACAAAATGACTGATGTAACTCCTTTTAATAAAAGCGAAGCCATCCCTGATTTATTGGCGTTTTTTGTCACTTCATTGGCTAACAAATAAAACTCCTCAAATGTTTTGAATTTATTTGGATTATATTTGTTCGTTATTCCTTTTCCCCCTTCAAAATCGTATATATATTCGATTTTAGGGTTTAAGATTACTTGTTGGCAGTGTTCATAATAATTAAGATTAAAGATACGGTCTTCACAACTACTGTAATTTTTGAATAGAATCTGTTTTTCCATCAAGAGTTCTCTCTTGTAGCATTTGTTCCAAACCACATACATCAGCTGCTGATTCATCAGCTGATACATATCATCCATGAATTGTTCATGATTTGTATATTGATATTCTGGAACAAGATAGTCCTTTTCCGAAATGATTTTCCCCCTGCTTAGCGTACGGAATATAAAAGAACTGATAAGCAGATCTGCTTCAGGATACTGTTCAAATAACTGCCGATAATCTGCTAAAATTTCTTTGACTGGCTCATCATCTGCATCGAAAAATAATACATATTTTCCTGTAGATTGCTTGATGCCTTCATTTCGAGCAAGTCCAGGTCCTTGATTTTCGGTTGTAAAAAGTTGAAAATGACTATCTCCTTGGATAGCTGACTGAATCAGCTGCTCTGTTTTGTCAGTTGACCCATCATTGACCAAAATCACTTCATATTCTTCAAATGCCAGATTTTTTAAAACTTCTATTGTATGAACGATCGTGTCTTCGGCATTATAAACTGGAACAATTATACTAAATATCGGATGGCTCATTTCATTTCTTTCCTCCAGCTTAGCGATAAATTTTCTCTTGTGAAAAGTCGATTTCTGCTAATGAACTGATATTTTCATCTTCATCTAGTCCTTGTGAGGACATCTTATCAAATAAGATTTTGATTGTTTGAAGTAAAATCTTCAAATCTAATAGTAAGGAATACTTTTTGATATACAACAAATCAAAACGTAGTTTACTATTATAATCTGATACATATTTTCCGTATACTTGTGCATATCCGGTAATCCCTGCACGTACATTGTGTCTTAAATAATAATAAGGATTTTCTTCATTGAACTGATCAACGAAAAATGGTCTTTCTGGACGTGGTCCGACAATCGACATATCGCCTTTCAATACATTAAAGATTTGAGGTAATTCGTCAAAACGTACGGCACGGATAAATTTGCCTACTGGTGTCACACGTGCATCATTGCTCTTTGCCAAGACTGGTCCTGATTTTGCTTCAGCTGTTGCACTCATGGAACGAAATTTATAGATTGAAAATTCCTTTTGATTTTTCGTAATACGTACTTGTTTATAAATAATTGGTCCAGGTGAAGTTGTTTTTACCAAAATCGCTGTGATTAGCATAAAAGGTGAAGCGAGGATCAATAAAATAAGCGAAACGATGATATCAAAGAGACGTTTGAATAATTCATATTCCGGCTGAATTTTGAAACCGGAAGCTTCAATGATACTTTCATCTTCGAAATTCATGATGTTCGGATTGATCATCGTTAAATTTTCAAAATTTGTATTTAAAAACAGCTTCTTCTCTTTTTTAGTCACTAATTGATAAATATTGATTTTTTCATCTTCTGGGATTTTTGAAGCCAAGTAGACAATATCGATGTCATCAATCAATTTTTTTGTGTTTTCATAATAATTGTCGATCACTACTGCTTCAACCTTATGTTTGTTGTTTTTCTTAGATTGAAAGTTTTGGATCGCTGGTGCGACATCTTTCTCCAAACCTACGATAAGTACTTTCTTATCACGACTGACTCTTAAGTATAGTTTATAAACGACTATCCGATAAACGCTAAGTAATATCGTGCCAAGTATAAACGAGAGCACGATGACGCCACGCGGAAATGCAAACCAACGTCCAGCAAAAGTAACCACCATGATCCCCAATGCTATCAGCACCTGTCCAATAACAGTAATGAAGACGATATCACTGATCATTCGGTTATAGAATACATAAGCTCCTAACAAAATATTCAACGCAATAAAGATAATGGAAATAAAAACTGCTGAATGCTGAAAGGTCTCTAAGTTTCTTGCTGGGACTTCTCCTTGGAACTTCAGCAAAAAGCTAAGATAGATCGACACATTCAATACAAGTACATCCATGATGATAATGAATATCCTGCGTGCCGCATTCCACTCCCCATTTTTATTCATATATACACTCCTAACCATAAAATAATGCCTCTATCATCTTACCATAGCAAAGTTTAAAAACCTAGTGAATAACCAAATTGTAAAATAAATTAAAAGAAAAATTCTTGTCTTTTAATAAGAATTGTTGTAGATACCTATACAATATTGCATAAGTAAAAAACTATTTCACCATCTATTTAGATGACGAAACAGTTTTTTATTTTTAGTCAGGTCTCAACGAAAAATCGCCGATTCCTTCTTTAGTTAGATTATCGTTATAAAATGGGTCATGAGCAATATAAGAAGGCCACTTATCTTGCATTTTTTTGATTTCCCCAGCAAAACGTCTTTGTTTTTCTGGTGTATCTTCATAACCTCTTGATTTAGATTCGAAATGGTACAATTCTGCTTGATGTGCATAGACATTGTAACGACCCAATTCATAAACTTTCAAGCACAAGTCAACATCGTTGAATGCTACTTCTAATGTTTCATCAAATCCATTGACAGCATTGAAGTCAGCTGCCTTGACCATCATACAAGCTGCAGTGACAGCTAAGTAATTGACATCAATGACCAATCGGCCGAAATAACCACAATGTGTTCGATCATAGTTATTCAATGCATGCCCTGCAACACCACCGATTCCTAATAATACTCCTGCATGCTGCGTTGTATCATCTGGATAAAACAGTTTTGCTCCTACACAGCCGATTCGATCAAACTGTGCATAAGAAACCATCGCCGTCATCCAATCTGGCTCAATCACTTCTGTATCGTTATTCAAGAATAAAAAGTATTTGCCGTTTGCTTTTTTTGCTGCTAAATTGTTGATTCGAGAATAATTGAATGGAATGTCAATCAATTCTACGATAAAGCGGTCTTTCAGCTGATGCTTGTATTCCGCAAATAATTCTTGCATTTTTGGATCTGTACTTCCATTATCCGCAATAATGATTTCATAATTTGAATAAGACGTTTTTTCGATGATCGAATCCACACAAGTTTTTAGATCTTCATAGCCATTCTTCGTTGGAATGATCACACTGACCAAATCCTCTTGCAAGACGTCATAAGTAATCTCATAAAATCCAGAAATTCTGCCAGGACGTACGCTTCCTTTGATGTTCCTTCTAAACAGGGCATCTGTCAATGCTTTCACTCCGGAATCATAGATATAACTTTTGGCTTCACCATTACTTGCAGTTGACCCTGGGATCGTCCGCCAATGATACAAGACTCGGTCAATGTGGTAAATATGATCTGCAGGGATTTGTTCTGTCACACGAAGGACCAAATCATAATCTTGAGACCCTTCATATCCTTTACGGAAACCGCCAAGTTCTTTAACAATCCTTGTCCGATATACGCCTAAGTGAGAGATATAATTATTTCCCATCAATGTATCGGGAGACCAGTCTGCTTTGAAGTGCGGGTCAAAGCGATTCCCATCTGCATCGATTTTATCTTCGTCACTGTAGATCAAATCCAGTTCTGGATGTACGTTTAGCACTTTTGCCACTTCATATAATGCAAATGGGGGTAATTCGTCATCATTATCTAAGAGCGCTATAAACTCTCCTTCTGCCATTTCCAATGCAGAATTAGTTGCCAGACTGATATGTCCATTTTCTTGTCGGAAAACGACTTTGATTCTATCATCTTTTGCTTGATAGGATTCCAGACACTTTCGGATAGCTGGATCAGTAGAAGCATCATCACTGATACATAGTTCCCAGTGATCATACGTTTGATCAAGTACCGAATTAATGCATTTTTCGAGCCATTTGATTTCAACGTTATAGACAGGCATAAGTATGGAAATCAATGGGCGGTAGGCAAATCCTTGTACTTCTTTCCTTTGCTCTTTCAGATCAGGTTTCTCATGACGACTGATCCACTCTGCATAGTCGATCGATCCTGGTTTCAATTCCAGTTTGACCCGGCGGATTGCTTTTTTTACGCCATGAGTCCTTGCATAATTTATCCCTTTTTTCAGTAATCTTTTTTTTCTTTCCCATGAAGATTCAATGCCGTCATCATAAGGATATTTACCGTTTAATTTCACAGCTATGCCATTTTGATGTCTTGCTGTTTGGAAGTCTAAGATTGCTTTTCCTCTCATTTTCCCTGATAAACGTACCTTAAAACCGCTTTGGGTCTTAACATCAAGATTATATAAATGATTGATATCCAATCTTACGACATGTGTTGCTTCAGCAATCACATTTTCTTTTTCTACCTTTATCGCAGGGATTTCTTTGGTCACTTCATCAATTGCCCAGCCCACAATAAGCAAATCGCCAGTGGCCCGTTCACGAGTGATTTGATCGATAAATACGGCAATTTCTTTTTTTTGCACGATTCGTTTACTCCTTATCTTTATAAGTTAATCATTATTTACATTTCAATGATCCATGATTGACCATTTTGAGCCACTGCTTCCACTAAGAATGAACGTTCCTTCTCGCAAAGGATCCGCAGTTCAAATCCTGCTTTTGCTCCTTCAGCTAGCTGTTTTGCTTGATTGACTTCTTCTCGTAAAACAGGAATTGCTTCAAAAAATGGTGATTGGTCAGCTGATAACTTATAGGACAATGGTTGGCGATCCGAATTAGCGATTCCCCATCCGATGATTTTTAATATCTTTGTTTCTGCATCCCAGATTTTTTCGTCAATACATAGAGAAAGCTCTTTTTCTTGGATTTTTTTCGATGTTTCTTTCTTACGTCGCCCTAATCTATGTTTGATTGTCCATTCATCACTTTCCAACAATGTGCAATAGCGATTTGTGGTTGTTTTTAACGTATGGACTAGTCTTGTATTTTCCTCAAGAAGATGATGATTTTCTCTTTCTAATTCATCATTTTTCTCAGAAAGCTGCTTTGTGACTTCAGCCATGGGACGAATCGTTTCCAACAATTCTTTCATTGTTGGTGTCAATTCCCCGATAAAGCGATAGTGACAATGGATAGTCACTTCTTTCGCAGAAATATCCGTTAGAACGAACTCTGGTAATTCTTTCCCATCAAACAAATAACAATCATTTACTGTTTTGACTACAGCATTCGAATCGATAAATGTGAGTTTTTCTCCGGCAGCTTCTGCGCTGAATTCGATAAAGCTAGGTTGTTGCGCGAAGCGAAACACCATTCTTTCTATTGTTTCTGATACGGGGAAACTTAGTGTCTCATTTTCCCCTGTGAAATTATTGAATGGTATTTGTTGGATTGTTTCATCTTGTTTCGTTTGCTGGGTTACTTCTAACACTTTTACATAATTAGAATTTTGTGGCTCTGCAATGGAACTTTGTGCTACTGGATGTTTCATCAATGAGAAAAAGTATTGGTAGACTTCACCAAATGGTCGCATTTTGAAATCATAGCGTACAGCTTCCGGCAATTCTTCATAAGTTGATTTTAATTCTGTATCACCTACAGCTAAGTACAAATAATCTTCAATATTAATGAATAATCCCGCTTTTTCAAAAACTTTTTGGAAGCCATCATGAGTATAAAAAGAATTATGGGTTTCATCTAGGAGACCATAAGAAGCCCACGGCAATTGGTTATTGAACAAATCGATCATGACAGAATTATGCGCCAAGTTAGGGAATGTAATCAGGATCTCTCCTTCTTCATTCAAAAATTCTCTGACTTTCTTCAATGTTTTTCCAGGATCTACCAAATGTTCTAAAACATCCGCAAACAAGACGTAATCAAATGTCTGTCCAGCATAATAGTTTGCCCACTCAAAACTTTCGATATCACCATAAAATCCATCTTGAGCAAATTCGCTGACAAAATCGAACAATTCCTTATCTAACTCAACAATGCTCACTTCACATTGTTTTGCACCGATTAAATGTTTCGTTAATCGGCCGTTTCCGGGACCAAACTCTAAAACTTTACTTCCTGGTTTGATCTGTGCGGCAATTTTTCCCACACTGCTTTGTTCATCTAGGTCCATTTCAAAATCATATTTCATTGCTATGAGTCCCTTCTTCCCATTTATGGTCTAAGACCACGATGCCTTCTCCGATATAAGAACCGCTGACAAACAAATTCATGTACTTTGTCTTATATACCAAAGGAACCGTTGCATTTTCTTCAAAGACCGCAACGTCAAAATAATATTCACCAGCTAACAAACCTAACTTTTCATACTCCAGATAAAAGATATTCTCTCCTTTTTTCCAAGGAATCTTGATACCATCTAGTAGAGTATTGAGTCCGCACACATAAAAATTGTCGACTGTTCGTAGCGCAATTCCTAAAACCGGATTTTTGATTGTATCATCTTTTACTTCATAAGTTACTTTAACGTATAGTTTTTCTCCTTGTTCCAGCATATCCACCGGATTTTTGTCTTTATCCAACAATTCCGCTTTCGTCACGTCGACGATATCTGGAGCGGCGAACCGTTCTACTTGGTTTTTATTCCGATCCACTGTTTTAACTGATTTTTTCTTTAAAAAGTTTTCATAATTCGTCGTTACTTCCATCGTATCGCCATATTCGACGACTTCTCCGTTTTTCAACCAATAGGAACGATCACAAAAACGGCGAATCGAACTGATATCATGAGAAACGAATAAAATCGTCTTTCCCGAGTTCTTGATTTCTGTAAATTTTTCCATACATTTTAGTTGAAATTCAAGGTCTCCTACTGCCAATGCTTCATCTACAATCAAAATATCAGGATTCACATTGATTGCTACAGCAAAAGCTAGACGAACGAACATCCCACTTGAATAAGTTTTTACAGGTTGATAAATATGGTCGCCGATGTCAGCAAATTCAATGATATCATCGACCATTTCATCGACTTCTTCTCTTGAAAAGCCTAGTACCATCCCATTTAAATAGATATTTTCATAGCCAGAATACTCAGGATTAAATCCTGAACCTAGTTCTAGCAAAGCAGAGATTTTCCCTTCGATTTCCATCGTACCGGATGTTGGTGTCAGTACCCCTGTAATGATTTTCAACATCGTAGATTTTCCGGATCCGTTTTCTCCAACGAAACCGATCATCTCACCTTTTTTTATTTCTACATTCACGTTTTTCAACGCATAAAACACATCATGATAGGATTTCTTAAAAGGATTAAGAGCTTCACGAAATCGATCCGACGGTTTTGCGTACATATTATAAGATTTTGTGATATCTTTTAGTCTAATTGCATATTCTGTCATAGCTATTCTCCTTACAGCACATCTGAAAAATGTGGTTTCAATCTACGGAACACTGCAGAGCCGATTACGAACATTACTAATGTGAACACCCAGAAATACAAAGTATATGTTCCATGCTCCCAGAACCAAGCTTCACTTAAAAACGACTCACGATAGCCTTGAACAACATAGTACAGCGGATTTAATTTCAATATGCTTACAAGACCTGAGTCAAACTGGTTCGGGCTCCATAATATCGGCAACGTCCACATGATCAACTGCAAGACGATCGTAATCAATTGCATGATGTCTGGTAAAAATGGTTGGATGGATGCTGTCAGCCAAGTCAATCCTGTCAAGAAAGCACACATGCAAAATAGATAGTAAATCAGCTGTAAAGACATGGCTGAAGGATATATACCATTTATAAGCGCAACAGCTATGCCAATCAGAATGAAAAATAAATGGGTGTACAAATTGGATAGGATTTTCGTCGTGGGCAAGATACGAATATTGAATACGACTTTCTTTACTAAATAAGTATATTCCCGAAAAACAACCGTAGTTGATGCAAAGGCATCAGAGAAGAAGAACCAAGGAATCATCCCGGTAACTAAATATACGATAAATGGGTATTTTGCATCGATCATTTGTGCTTTCAATCCAACGCCAAATACCAGCCAATAAATCAATACAGTAAATAACGGATTGATAAACGCCCATAAGATCCCTAAAAACGACCCTGCATATCTTGATTTGAAGTCATTGATCGAAAACTGTAGCAGTAATTTTCTGTTCTGATAAATGTCCTTCATAAATAAATACAAATCTTTAAACATTTGTGTTCCTCCAAGCGATTTCAGTGAATTACAGTCAAGTGCCATTTTACCATATTTTTGGTACCGAGCTGCGTTCTTATTTATTTCTTAATTTTCTATGATACAAGATTTTCTCTAACGTTTCTATTTTACAGAAGATGCTAGACAATTGCAATAAACCAAAAAAGGCTGCGACGGTTGTCACAGCCTCTCTCGTATTTTGCGCCTATCAATGATAGCGTTGGATCCTGGAAGAATGAGCGCTATCTGGTTGTTCCTCATAACTTGGATCTCCAGCATTCATGTCGTCATATGGCTCTTCTATGTCATAGTATTCTTCCATAACTTTCGTTTCGTCATAGCGATGAACCGACATAGCCAACAGGATATAAATAATCGGAACCCATGGATATGAAGTCAATGTATCCTCCATAAATGACTGCATCATCACCGCAAAAAAAGCCCAGATAAAAGTCATCTGCCCGTTGGATAAATCTGCTTTCAACGTTAAGCGACCAATAAAAAGGATAAGCAGCAAAGCAGCAATTCCAAACCCTATTAACCCATAGATATTCAAAATAGAATTATAACTATTGTGGTTTCCTAAAAATTGGTTTCCTCGTTGGAAGATGAATGTTTTCATCCCTAGTAAAACTTGCTCAGATTTTTCTCCTAGCGTCTGATAGAATTTATGCCAAATATCTTCTCGACCGGTAAACAAATTGACTTTTTCGGAAACAGCGGCTAGATAAGAAATCGGTAAAGCCAAAAGAATCGTAGCCGTATAGGCAATAAACGGTGCACGAATGACACGCATCAATGATTTAGGTAAAAGATCCAATATCGCAAAAACAATCAATGCAACTAATGCGCCTCTTGATTGGCAGACCCAAATACCTAAAAAGGCTGCAACGACTGCTATCCCACCGATGATACGAACATACCACCGTTCAAAAGAACTGGCAAATCCGCTGATCAATAAAGCAAGAGTCATCAAAGAACTTCCGATTGTATTCGTATTGATCCAAATATCAGAAAGCGAATTTCCTGGAGCCCAGATGCTTTGTCCTTCTGGTACTTGGATCTCTGTAAATACACGATATAACGTGATTCCGAGGAAGAACGTAAAGACAAGCAGATAAATCCCGCGATCCCATTTTGTCCACTCAATCCATTTAATTACTAAACAAAATAAAATAATCAAAGGAAACAGTAAATCTCCAAATAAAGACTCATTTCTTAATTCCCGAAAGTAAGAAAAGAAAATGAAAAGTGCAAGCGCAACACCTAGATAAAGAAAATCGACGCCTTTTGCTTTATAAACATTTAAAATGAGCAAAATAGCCACACTAAAAGTGATAAGTAGCGAACTGTTGTTATATATAAACAAAGTGGCTGGGAAGCTTAATCCTGCTGTCCAAACAGAAAAGACCAGCGTCAGCAGCAAAAGCAAGAAACCAGCACTCATTTTGTTGACAAATTTTTGTACGATTGCTTGAATTATCTCCACTCTCCTTTCTAATAATACTTCAGGGTTATTCTCAGCTAGCCCATTACTGTAAGACTAGCTGATTTTCCTGAGTTTGTGTTTGTGATACATCTGGATAATCCGGATATTCTACTTTAAAAATCATATAACCATCTTTATCCGGTCCATATAGTTGTGTGAATTGAGCTTCATATAACTGATTGTAATCAGTTAACGGTCGCTTACTGATTACATAGTTGATCCCTAATTTTTCTGCGTCTTCAAAATTCAACGTGACCGAGAACATATCTGGACGATCTAAAATGAACTTTGTATCTTCCTTAGCGATAAAAGCTCTTGTGTGAGCATACCGATTATAATACTTCTCATATTCTTCTTTTGGATCGATTTTCTTCCATGCAGCCATATCTGGATAAAAGCGGACTGTATTGAAAGATTTCACACCCAAAGTTGGGGTGAAGTTATACAGTTCATCTTCAGTCAACCAGACTTTGCCAGGGTCTTGTTGATCGATTTTTCGGATTTCTTTTGCCAGTGTTTTTTCAAAAATCGCTCCAGTACCTTCTACGACTGGATTGACAAAGAAACCAGATGCGATGATCACGGCGGCAAAAGCAAGATAAAACAAGCGTCTCCAGCTAAATAATGCAAAAGCTAAAATCACTGTTCCCAACACAGCAACTGCGATGGTTTCGAAATCTGAAAAATAATTATCCATCTTCGAATGAGTAATTGCATAGAAATAAGACCATGCGTTTACTGCCAGTAAAATGAATTTATACCAAATAGGAATAACATCTTCTCTCCAAATATAAGCGATGAACCAAATTGATAATAGGCAAGCCGCAAAACTAAAAGTAAGGATGGCTCTTAAAGGAGGAACATAAGACAGCAGAGTAATTTCTGCTAGCCATTTTGGCAATCCAACGGTAATCCAAAAGATAGAAAACAGACAAAAAATCATCAAAATACGTCCCAATAACTTTTGTTCATTATCTTTTTTGCCAAATAACACAAATGGACTGGCTAGGAATACAGTTGGAAAGAAGTGGTAGAACAAAGCCACTTCAGAGTTATTCGAATAGTTGATGTCTTCAAAAGGAATTTTCCAGTTTGTCAGGAAAGAAAAAAATTCGCCAATCGTCCACTTTCCACCGGTACTGACTCGTTTTCCTGGATATAAGGTATTCAAAGAAGCTAACAATGCGTCTTTTGACGTCAGCCAGAAATGAACCATGACTCCGCCAATAAATAAAACTGCCCCTCCAATCAACACTACATCCAACAGATCCCAAGAAATTTTCTTGCTGTAGTAAATAAGCAATCCAATAAAATAAAAAATCAGCAAGTACGCCAGCATCACTTGATGGGCTGGGTAAATCACTAAAATAAACCCAATACCGAAAATAACCACCAAAAGCATCATCAACGTTCGCAGCCATTTTTTATCATGATTGTAGAAATAATGATAAAAAGCAGTCATCAATCCTAAAGTAAAGAAAATCAAATCGCCCACATGCTGCATGAACCACCACTGGACTGCGGGAGAAAATGTCAGCGCAAATGCGCCAATCAGCGATAATGCTTTTTTTCTCTTCGTTAATATCATCAGTACTTCGAATCCAAGCAAGACCATGACGACTAATTTCATCGCCCAATAAAAGGAAAGGCCTCGATCTCTTCCGAGGAAAAAGAATCCCCAGTTGAATGGTTTTCCGATAACCGTAATATCCTTTACAGGAGAATTATACGCAATGATCATGTTTTGTCCGTTCAATGAATAATCTTCGTTCACCAACGGAAAGTCCTCTTCAGCTTGTGAGAGGTAAAAAGGTGTCTGCACCAGCCATTCATCTGACCGCACTTCCCGATTCTGTCCAAAAATCACATCAGTTTTTTTCCCATCGTCTCTTTGCGACACATATTTATCCCAAACACCAAGTGAACTTCCGTTTAAATTAAAAGTAACAATGACCACGATGACTAAAACACCAATAAGGTATCGGAGTTTTAGAAACAGGTCAAGCACCAAATTCGAATCTGCCTGATTCGCTTTTGGTTTTTCTTTTCGTCGCGCACTTCTTGTTTGTTTTTCCATATCATGCTCCAAATTCTATTTGATAAAAAGGAAATTACTTATTCATTTTTTTTGCAGCTTCCAGCATTTGCGCAAGTGCTTCTTGCCAAGTTGGTATGGCAAATCCTAACGCTTCTGTCTTTTTCAGGCTCATGACTGAATACTGCGGACGCGTTGCTTTTTGTGGAAATTCTTCCGATGTAACAGGCGCTACTTCCACATCTGTATCTTTCAATATTTCTTTGGCAAATTCATACCAAGAACAGCTATTTTCGTTCGACAAATGATAAATACCGAATGGTGCTTTTTCTTCGATAACATATACCATAAATTCTGCCAAAGTACGTGTCCAAGTTGGTCGCCCGAACTGGTCATTTACTACAGTCAGTTTGTCGCGGGTTTCCGCTAGGCGTTGCATCGTGAAGACGAAATTGTGTCCATAAATCCCGAAAACCCAAGAAGTTCGTATGATATAATAGTCTTCTAAAATCTCTTCTACTGCTTTTTCACCTAATAATTTCGTACGACCATATTCATTTAGTGGATTCGTTTGGTCATCTACTTCGTACTCTACATTTTTGTTTTTTCCATCGAAGACATAGTCTGTACTGATATAGACGAATTGAGCATTCACAGCTTTTGCTGCAAGTGCTACATTTCTTGTGCCATCGACATTGATTTTCTCATCTAATTCTTTTGCTTCTTCTTCTGCTTTATCTACTGCTGTGTAAGCTGCGCAATGGAAAATAACATCCGGTTTTAATTCTGTAATATAAGCCATTGTTTTCTCAGCATCTGTGATATCCAAGTCTTTTGCATCTGTTGAAACATATGGCAGATTTTTTTCATCTAATAAATGGCGCAATTCTGTACCTAATTGTCCATTTCCTCCAGTTAATAAAAACATATGGTTATCCGCTCCTTGATTTTTATTTTAAAAAAGAGACAGGCGAGCGCCTGCCTCACATGTGTTTTTCCATTAATACAGTGAAATTTTCTCTGTATTATTGTCCATTTTTGGCATATGCTGCTTCAACGGCCTCTTTTTCTTTTTTCCACCAGTCTTCATGTTCTTCGTACCATTTGATCGTGTCAGCCAACCCATCACGGAAGTTCGTAAACTCAGGCTGCCAACCTAGCTCTTCTCGCAATTTTGTCGAATCGATTGCATAACGCAAATCGTGCCCTGCACGGTCTTTTACATGGTCGTATGCGTCTTTTGGTTGACCCATCATTTCTAAGATCAATTCCATCACGGTCTTATTATCTTCTTCGCCGTCCGCACCGATCAGGTAGGTTTCGCCAATTCTGCCTTTTGTCAAAATCAACCACACTGCTGAAGAATGATCATTTGTATGGATCCAGTCACGAACATTTTTCCCTTCACCATATAATTTTGGACGAATACCGCTTAAAATATTCGTTACTTGGCGAGGTATAAATTTTTCAATATGCTGGTAAGGACCATAGTTGTTTGAACAATTTGAAATAGTTGCACGTAAGCCAAAAGAGCGTACCCACGCTTTTACTAACAGATCTGAACCAGCTTTTGTAGAAGAATATGGGCTTGAAGGATTATATGGTGTTTCGGCAGTGAATTTTTCTCCTTCGCCTTCTCCATGTCCCGGTAGGTCTTCACGTAATGGAAGATCTCCGTAAACCTCGTCAGTAGATACGTGATGATAGCGTACATCATACTTGCGGCAAGCTTCTAAAAGTGTATACGTACCAATGATATTCGTTTGTACAAATGGGAAAGGATCTTTTAATGAATTATCGTTATGGGATTCTGCCGCGTAATGAACAACTGCGTCCGCTTCTTTTACTAGACGGTCCACTAATTCTGCATCTGCAACATCTCCTACGACCAATTCTACGCGATCGCTAGGAAGTCCAGCCAAGTTCTCTTTGTTTCCTGCATAAGTCAGTTTATCCAAAACAGTGACATGCACTTCTGGATGATTGTTTACCACGTAATGAACGAAATTAGAGCCGATGAATCCGGCACCTCCGGTAACAATGATGTTTTTCATAAGAAAATTTCTCCTTAATTCTTAGATTTCTCCGTAAACAAATGGATTTTCTGCTTCAAATTCTTTTAATGTCGGATGACGGTGATCTTTTTCCGACATAATCGCTCTTGATGGATCAATTGGCCAATCAATCGCTAAATCTGGATCATCAAATGCGATGCCTCCATCTGCTTCTGCATTATAGTAATTATCACACTTGTAAAGGAAGTTCACGTTTGGTGTTAAAGTAACGAATCCATGTGCATATCCTTTAGGTACAAGCAACTGACGATGATTATGTTCAGATAAGATAAATCCGTCCCATTGACCATAAGTCGGGCTGCCTTTGCGGATGTCCACTACTACGTCTAAAACTGCTCCAGTAACCACACGAATCAATTTTGTCTGTGCAGCTTCTCCTTTTTGGAAATGAAGCCCGCGAAGAACACCAGCTTCAGCAGATAACGAATGATTGTCTTGAACAAAGTCATAATCTAATCCATGTTCTGCAAATTTTGCTTTTGAATAGCTTTCTGTAAAAAAACCGCGATGGTCGCCAAAGACATCCATTTCCACGATTTTTACATCTGTTAATTTTGTATCTGTTACTTTCATCTGTAGGAACTCCTTATTCAGCGGCCAAATTCAATAAATATTGACCGTATTGATTTTTTTTCAAAGGCTGTGCAAGGGCTAGCAGTTGTTCTTTATCAATGTAGCCCATACGGTAAGCAATTTCTTCCAAACAAGCCACTTTTAAATTCTGACGTTTTTCAATCGTTTCGATAAAGGTAGATGCTTCAAGCAATGATTCATGTGTTCCTGTATCAAGCCAAGCAAATCCGCGTCCCATAAGTTCTACAGATAATTTTCCTTTATCCAAATATGCTTTATTGACATCTGTGATTTCTAGTTCTCCACGTTCTGACGGTTTGATTCCTTTAGCAATAGAAATCACCTCATTGTCATAAAAATAAAGGCCAGTTACTGCGTAATTTGATTTTGGCTGAGCAGGCTTTTCTTCAATCGACAAAGCTTGCATATTCTCATCAAATTCTACTACACCAAAGCGTTCTGGATCATTGACATGATAGCCAAATACTGTCGCGCCTGCATCTTTTGAAGCTGCTCGTTGCAACATTTTAGACAGACCGCCACCATAGTAAATATTGTCCCCTAATACCAAGCAGACACTATCATCTCCAATAAATTCTTCTCCAATGATAAACGCTTGTGCCAATCCATCTGGACTTTCTTGTACTGCATATTCGATCTGCAGTCCTAAATCATTTCCGTTTCCAAATAATTCCTTGAAACGTGGTGTATCTTGTGGCGTTGAAATAATCAGAATTTCTTTGATTCCCGCCAACATCAGAGTAGACATTGGATAATAAATCATTGGTTTGTCATAAATCGGCATCAATTGTTTCGATGTTGCCTTTGTTAAAGGGTACAGACGTGTTCCGCTGCCCCCAGCAAGAATGATTCCCTTCATGGATATATGCTCTCCTTTTTGATTTCAAATTTCACTTTGCTATTATCTCATCAATCGTTATATTTGTCATGGAAATATTAAGGATTTAAACATCTTTTATCAACGTTTAAACCATTTTCGTTTGATCAACGCCGTAATCAGATGAACACGCCAGGAAATTTTTTGGCGTAATTTAGAATGCGTTTCAATCTCACTCGCATTTAAATCATGTCTTCGATACAGTGTCAAAGGTTCTCTCAGAAACCCAGTCTTCCTTCCTCCCAACAAACCGATCCACATGTCATGCATAGGCACTTCTGAGGGAATCGGCAAAATGTCGGATTTCAACGAAGAGCGAAAAGCCATACCTGCACCAATATAATGACTTCGTATCACATTATTGACCCATCCTTCTTTGGAATTTCGGAATGAAAAATAGGAAGCATGGATCTCTTGCAGCTTACTGTTCACAATGATCAAATCTGAAACGACTACTAACTGATCCGGATGCTGTTCAAAATAGTCAGTGATTTTTTTCACTTTTGTCTCTAACCAAACATCATCTTGATCTGCCAAAAAGATTAGCTCTCCTTTCGTCTGCTGGATCGCATAGCCAAAATTAGCGATCAACCCTTGACGAGGTCCTGAAAAAAGCTTTATCCGTCTATCTTTTTCTGCGTATTCAGTCAATATATCCCATGTATCATCTACTGACCCATCATCTGAAATGATCACTTCATCTTCTGCTGAAAGCTGAGATAAAATACTATCCAACTGCTCTCTTAAATATCTGCCCCCATTAAAGGTAGCTATACAAACCGAACGCACGAATTCACACCTTCCAATTCTTAACATATGAGCGCAAAGTCATCCGCCAGATATGCCGGTTTTTGACGGTCAAAAACTGTTTAACTGTTCTTAACAATAATTGTTGTCGGTGACTGGATAAATGTCTTTGATCATATTCATGATAAAATCGATTTTCTGCTTGTAAAATAGAACGGTATCTATTGCTTGAAACTTTTTCATAGTCTAATACCGAAAGATCATGTTCCAGTCGTACTGGTAGTATCTCCACCGTTTTTTCCAACTGATTCACTTTCCAAAACAGCCAATGGTCCAAAAAATCTAAAGAAAAAGCAGGATTAAACCCACCAATCTTTTTTAGAAATTTGACAGACCATGCCACACCTGAATTGATTGCCATGATTCTTTCAGCTGTCGTACCGTCTACTTCTACTGCATGTGCTGTACGATTGATATAATGATTCGAATAGACGGGAGAAACTTGCCGTTCCCCAGAAAAAATCATCGGAACTGCAGCAACACATTCATCTGTAAAAGCTACTTTACGCAAGATTCCAAAATAGTCGTCGACTAGCCTCGTATCCTGATCCAATGTAACGATACAACGTGTTCTTTCATTTGTTTGAGACAACGCATAATTATAAGCCGCCGCTAATCCAGGGTTTTGCGGATCATGATAGTAAATGGTGTTTTCTTTTTCAAACAGCTCATTTTGCTGTCTTTGAGGACTATTATCGTAAATAATAAGCTGAATATGCTTTTCGCTAAGTGCTTTGCTTAATGGTCCATAAGTTGGAGATTGGCTGAATAGTTGCTGATAGAGCACGACTACTACTACTATTTCTGGTTTCATCAGAAAAAACGCCACCCCCACTTATTGAAAAATTTCATCATAGAAGTCAAAAACACACGAAAAAGTTTTGCATTTCGATGTGCACCCTTTCCATAGAAATGGACGACTGCATAAAAGGGTGTGTACAATAATTTGTAACCTGCTTTTTCAAAACTCAAACACAAGTCATTATCTTCAAAGTACATGAAGAAACGCTCATCAAATCCCCTTATCTCTTTAAATTTATCAATATCAGCTACCATAAAACTGCCCGAGATCATTCGCACATAACTATCAACATCAGTGGGCAAGCCACGGCATTCAAAGACAGCCAGCCGTTTATCAAACCTTTTTTTGACCCATTTGAAAGGCACAAAGCGCAAAACATAATCAAAAACAGCCAGCCGCTCACGGATGAGGTGCTGAGTGGTCCCATCTTCATTAAGAATCTTAGGTGCTAACATCGCGCATTCGGGATGTTCTTTCAGTAACAACACCAATGCTGTAACTGTTTCTTCATCCACTAAAATATCTGGATTACAAATAATGCCATAGTGGCAATCGCTGTTCAGCAGATTGTGATTATGTCCATAACCGAATCCGGAATTTTCATCATGAAAATAGATTTCGATATACGGATATGTCACATATTCTTTTAGTCTGCTTTTATATTCCGGAAGGGAGTTGTTGTCAAAAATCCGAATTTTTATCGCTGTTTCATCTTTTACAGTTGGAATAAAATTATCTAGTGTCCGAAAAATCTTATCACTGTTCGCCGTTACAATACTAATAAGAATTGGCTGGTTTAATTTGTTATTCATCTATATGACGGTTCCATTTCTTCAAATATTTCTGTTTTACTTGCGTACGATACTCTTTATTCCCTAAAAATCGCAATGTTTTTAAAATAAACTGATGTTTCTCGTTAATCAGACCAATCAATTCAAATAATAAAATTGCAGCAAATAGCATAGCAATAATCAATACAATCGTTCCGATTCTTCCAGTATAATTCATGACCATAGCTGTGAAAGAAAACATCAAAGCCATCGCATAAATCGTCAGGACGGCACCTTTATGAGTAAATCCTAAACTGATTAGTCGGTGATGAAGATGTTTTTTATCTGCTGTAGAAAAAGAAACACGGTTTGCTTTTCTTCTAATGATAGCAAAAAACGTATCTGTTACCGGAACGCCCATGACGATCAGTAGAGAAATTGACGAAACAAAAGTTACGTTCTTCAGCCCTTGTAGTGAAAGGACGGCCATCATGAACCCTAAGAATAACGCTCCTGTATCGCCTAAATAAATCTTTGCCGGATAAAAATTGTACGGGAAAAATCCGATAATGCTTGCTACAAGACAGAAAATAACGACCGGGATGTACACTGTGGAAGCATGAAGGAAAAAATACCCAATGATTCCTATCGTGATTAAACCAATCAATGAAATCCCTGCCGCTAGCCCATCTAAACCGTCAATCAGATTGATTGCGTTCGTGATACCGAAGATCCAAAAAATCGTTACAGGGAAACTAAGCCATCCTAATTGGATATAGCCAATAAAAGGAAGCGTAAAGGAATCAATACGTATATCTGCTACAAAATAAATAATAAGAGAGGCAAGCAAAATCCCTACACTCTTTTGTTTAGGCGTCAGCTCAAATTTGTCATCGAGTACTCCTGTAACGATGATCACCAAAGAAGCGAGCAAGATGGGCACAATATACGATTGTGGAATGATTTTACGAAATAAGAATAAAGTCGATATAACAAATGAAATAAAAATGGGCAGTCCGCCTGCGGAAGGCATTGGAACTTTGTTTATCCTTCTTTCATTTGGTTTGTCGACCATACCCGTTTGTACTGAAATGATTTTAAATACAGGTGTTAATATCAGTGATAATAAAATTGTCAGAAAAAATCTTATAACCATACTAAAAGAAACAAGCATATGGGCACCTACTTTAATTAAGAGTCACAATTATTATAAATTACTGATATAAATTTACAATAAGAACTCTTGTTTCTACTTTTTTTTATGAGAAAATTTAGCTTTCAATTTATTGAACCATTTTCGGCTTGGATCTCGACGTTTTTTGATTTGATGTCCCGTCACGTATTCTTGAACAACTGCATTGATGATTCCGCCCAAAATGATGATCGTAGCAGCAAAATTAAGCCAAAGCATGAGGACAATAAAACTTCCTATGATCTGATAACCGCTGATCCTCGTTGCAAAATATCTGGCATAGATACTAAACACTTGTGATAACAGCATCCAGCCGACAGTAGCGAAGATCGTACCTGGAATAATCGTCTTCAACTTCAATTGAGCATTAGGGACAATTAAATAAATCAAGAACATGATGACAAATAAAGCCACCAATGTGATTGGCCATTTCAACGTTTGGAACTGATCAATAAAGTTCACAGGTATTTGTACAATCGGTTGAATCGCATCTAAAATCAGCTGTCCTAAACCAAGAACGATAGTTACTCCACTAATGGCAATCATGAACAAGACGATTACGATCAGCGAGAAGAAGCGAACGATCAAAAAATTTTTTCTATTTTCTACGCCATACGCTTTATTCATCGCAATTTGTAAAGCGTTGATACTTTGACTGGCAGACCACAAGGCCGCCAAAGCAGAAACGGATAACAAACCGCCTGAACTTTGTGTCAAAAGGTCCTTGATTGCAGGACCAATAAACTGGTAAACGGTCTCAGGAATCACTTCTCGTAAATAGGTCAGTACAGTCTCTTGATCGATGTGGAGAAACGGCAAAATATTACCAAAAGCAATAATCAATGGAAATAAAGACAAGAGTAAATAATAAGCAACGACAACCGAGGTCGTACTCATTTCTGAATCAGTGATGCGCTTTTGAGTCGTCTCGATAAAGCGCATCAGATTTTCATTTTGTTTTATTTTGTTCCAAACTTTCATGTACCTCTCCCGTACCTATTGATTGGCTGGATCAATAGGTACCTTCTTCTCCTTGTGATGTCAAGATTCTAGGGCCATCTTTAGTAATAGCCAATGTATGTTCATATTGGCAAGATAGTCCGCCGTCTCTTGTATAAGCAGTCCAGCCATTAGGATCCATTTTCATTTTCCAAGTTCCGGTATTGACCATAGGCTCGATCGTGATGACCATACCTTCTTTTAATCGCAAACCTTTTCCAGCTTCTCCGTAATGAGGAACGGCTGGTTCTTCATGGATCGTAGGACCAACGCCATGACCAATAAAATCACGGACGATTGCTAGATTTTCACCTTCTACATACGTTTGGATAGCATGACCGATGTCGCCGATTCGATTTCCTACTTGTGCTTGCTCAATACCGATGTACAATGCTTTCTTCGTTACTTCCATCAATCGGTCGATCTCAGGTGTAGATTCTCCCACTACATAAGCCCAACAAGAATCGGAAATGCCGCCTTTCAAATCGATACACATATCGACTTTTACCAAATCGCCGCTTTTCAAAGGTTTTTTCCGAGGAAATCCATGACAAATTTCGTCATTGATACTGATACAAGTCGCATATTCATACCCTTCGAAGCCAATTTGCGCAGCGATTCCTCCATGACTCTCGATATAGTTTCTGACAAATACCTCAATATCCCAACTTGTTATGCCTGGTTTGATAAAATCACGCAGATTTTTATGTACATCTGCCAATAAAGCGCCAGATTCTGCCATCATTTCAATTTCACGTGCTGATTTTAAAGTAATCATATTTTCGTCTCCTTTTTACAAATCTCTCTCATTTTAACATAGCGGCATACATTTAGCCAAATGACATTTCCCATGTGTCTCTAGGTTTTATTTTCTTTTCAACGATGTTTTGGTATAATTCATAATTGTTAAATAATTTTAAACAAGGAGGCACATCATGGCTTTAGCAAAAATCGTATATGCTAGCATGACAGGAAATACTGAAGAAATCGCCGATATTGTTGCAGAAGCATTTGAAAATATGGATATCGAAGTCGAAATCAACGAATGTACCCAAGTAGATGCAGATGAATTCGAGGAGGCAGATATTTGCGTCGTAGCTACTTATACATACGATGATGGCGATCTTCCTGATGAGATTGTAGATTTTTATGAAGACTTGCAAGAGTTGGATCTATCAGGAAAAATCTACGGCGTCTGCGGATCTGGTGATACTTTTTACGATGAATTCTGTAAATCAGTGGATGACTTCGATGCTGCTTTTGGAAAAACAGGCGCATCAAAAGGCGCAGAAAATGTAAAAGTAGACTTAAATGCTGAGGAAGAAGATATCGAGAATCTAGAAGCTTTCGCTAAAGAATTAGTCGCAAAACTTTAATAGGCTTGAGATATAAAAGAGCCGTCCAGATTGAATCAATCTAGACGGCTCTTTTATTGTATTTATGGAAGAGTTCTTCGGGAGTTAAAAATGTATACGCTGTAAGAAAAACGAAATTTTCCTTATGTTGACACATCTCTTGTTATCTACTGATTTGTGAAACTCTTGAGTATATTCAATCGATTTCGTTTGGTTCTTTGAGATTCAAGATTGCATCAATGCTGTCTTGGATCATTTTTTCAATCTGCTCATTAGTTGGATGGATAATGCTTGAAGACATCAAAGCTGCAATCCCGGTAGCTATGATCCATGTACCGTTATGCAAGGATTCGATCTGCTCTTCTGAAAGATCCGCATAGGTTGGGTCCCGTTTCACTGTATTCACAAAGTAAGTATAAGAGAAATTTTGCATCTCTTTTCCTCCACCATATTCTTCTAAGTACAGTGAACGATACAACTTCTTCTCTCTTCTTGCAAAATGGATATAATTAAAAGCAAGATCGATAATCGTATTCCCTGTATGCTCAACTGGAAACACTTCGTATTGCAAATAATCATAGATTTGTTCAAAAAGTGCTTGTCTCAAATCATCCATATTTTTGAACTCAAGATAGATCGGCTGCGTGGAACAATTCATTTTGTTCGCGATGTTTCTCGCAGTAAATCGTGTAAATCCCTCGGTGGCAGCTACTTCATAAGCAGCTGCCAAAATCTGTTCTTTAGTAATCGTCTTTTTTCTTGCCATATTTTTTTAATCTCCTCAATTTTTTTATAACGCTTCCACCATTGATTAATTTTATTGTAACATGTTTTTTTGATATGCAAAATTAGTTTTCGATTTTCTTCACAAGCTAAAATAGCAAGTCGTGTCATAGAATGTGAAACGCAACCATAAAAAAATAACCTCCTTTTTTTATTTAAAGCTACATTGTTTGAATCATGATTAAATGGTATCATGCTAATAGTTACCAGAAAAAATGGTGAGGAGGAATTTTTATTATGTTATCCGATTTTAATGAACTTCTAAAAAAATATGCACGCTTAATTGCAGAAACTGGCGTGGCCACAGAAAAAGGTCACACAGTCGTTTTACAGATCAGTGTGGACCAAGCACCCCTTGCTCGCTTGATCACACAAGAAGCTTACAAATTAGGAGCTGCTGAAGTCATCGTTCAATGGACGGATGATCAGATTCAAAGAGAATTTCTTTTACATGCAGCAACAGATCGTATTGAGAATGTACCACAATCTAAAATCTATCAAGCGGATGAATGGCTTGAAAAAGGAGCAAGCAGGATCAGTGTCGTTTCTGCCGACCCTGATGCGTTTGCCGGTGTAGACAGCCAACGAGTAGCATCTTATCAAGCAGCTGCCGGTAAAGCACTAATGAATTTGCGCAAGGCAACTCAGGCAAATAAAGTCAGTTGGACTGTTGTAGCTGCTGCTGGTAAACAATGGGCAGCAAAAGTTTTTCCAGATCTGCCAGAAGAAGAACAAGTTGATGCATTATGGGATCAAATTTTCAAAACAACTCGTGTCTACGAAGAAGACCCTGTTTTAGCATGGAAAAAACACGATGAGAAATTAGCAAAAAAAGCAGAAGAATTGAATCAAGAACAATTTTCTGCCCTGCACTACACTGCTCCTGGTACGGATATCATCATTGGATTGCCTAAAAACCATCTTTGGGAAGGTGCTGGAAGCTACAATGCTCGAGGAAAAAAATTCATGGCAAATATGCCAACAGAAGAAGTGTTCACCGCACCTGACAGTCATCGAATAGATGGGTATATTTCAAGCACAAAACCGCTAAGTTATGCTGGTACGATCATCTCTGGTATGAAATTTACTTTCAAAGATGGAAAAGTAGTTGACTTTTCTGCCGAACAAGGCGAAGATGTCTTAGCAAAATTGCTTGATACCGATGAAGGTGCGCGTCGTCTAGGAGAAGTGGCACTTGTTCCCGACCCTTCCCCTATTTCTCAATCTGGTATCATTTTCTTCAATACATTATTTGATGAAAACGCATCGAACCATTTAGCCTTAGGGTCTGCTTATGCCTTCAGTGTGAAAGGCGGTACAGAAATGTCCGACGAGGAATTAGCAGAAGCTGGTTTGAATAGAAGTCAAACCCACGTAGATTTCATGGTAGGATCTGACAAGATGGATATCGATGGAATCCGCGAAGACGGTTCTACAGTACCGATTTTCCGTAATGGAGATTGGGCTTGAGCAAAATCTTGTTAGCACAAATAAAATAAAAAAAACATATAAAAAAGAGAGTGGGACAATAGTCAGAAAAAAATCTGATTATTGCCCCACTCTCTAGATATAAGTCAAAAAGATTGAATGTATTAGTGTACTTCCATTTTATCTTTTAAACTTCTCCTTCAACTTGCACAATGAATCTTTGCTCACGATTCCAATCAAATGCAGTAGAAAACACCCCCAGATCAGTATGACCTCCTCTGCTCCAATTCAAATAGGTCCCGCTTGACATATTTTCTATAAAAAATATATTTCCCAACGAGTTCTGTCCGGCTGAATGTAACTTCCACAGAGTCCCTACATTCTCTCTGTTACTCGAGAAGTCCACAAAGCCTCCTCCCCTGCTATCCCTCCAAATATAATTCGGACTAGAATTCATACCTCCCGGAATCTGCTCCCGGATATAATAACCACCGGCATTTGCATTGTACTCCATTACCCAACGTTGGGTTGAGTCAGATTGATTATAATTTTCCATTCCAATTTCAAAATATAGAATAGGATTATAAGGTATGCGTGACACAGTAAGCGTTGTGTCACTAGCAGCACGAAGCGAAACAACTTTATTATTATATGCACTGGCATCCACCGTCCCACTCCCTAAAAACCCACTACTTAAAGATGTCAAGACGATTGTGCTAAGTATCAATTTTGCTTTTTTCATTTTCTACTTCCTCCTTTTTTATCAAAGATTGAGAAAACCTTTGATTTCTCTTTTAAATGTTTTTTATATTTTTTATTAAGTGCTAAATAAGAAGATTCTTTATGTACTTATTCAAACTAACTAGGTATTTCAAATCGAACAAAAAACTTCTGACTTTCCAATTATTCTAGCTGTGAAGTGCTGTTTGTATCAACTATACTTAGTACTATCCCACTTTCGTGATTCTCTATGTAGTGCGCCTGTACATTATGTGTCCAGATTAGCATAAGAAGTCAAACATACTTATGCCCACTAGAAAGGCTCTAGCTTCATAGCATTGGAAAAGCTACGCGCCTACCAGTAAAACCACTTTGTTCTATTACCCTTACATCTGCGAAAGCCCTAAGTAAAATAATCAATGTAGCGCTAAGAATCCATTTTTTTAATTTTTCTCCCTCTTTCATTTTTATTTTTATTTTTTACTTTCCGTTTTAATGAAAATGTTTTTTTATCACCTTCCTTCAATAAAAATTATACCCTTATATCAATAAAAAATGAAGTTTTTTTAATTATAAAATATTTAATTTTCGTTGTTTTAAAATAAAAAAACCTGTATCACAAAGGATACAGGGGTTATTTGTACGTTCCTGACTGGAATTGAACCAGCGACCTATCGCTTAGGAGGCGATTGCTCTATCCTACTGAGCTACAGGAACAATTTCAATAAATCAATTGTAGCTTGTTTGTTTTTTACTTGCAAGCTTATCTGCTAAAAAAATCAGCTTGTAAGTTAGGCAAATCGTTTCCACTAGCTCTTAACAGATGATAAACTAGGAGTAGAATGAAATAATACAGGGAGGTTCTTTCCAATGAATGATAAGCCAAAAGAAAAAGTATATGCCGAACGCTTAGATTCATCTAAAAAAAATCGGGAAAAGATTACGAAAGAAGCAATCCAAGACCACAAAAAAGAAAACCCTAAAACAAAAGAAAACAAAAAATTCAAATTTACGAAAAAAGAGGATTTACTTTAACATTTTCCTTCAAATGCCAAACGAAAAAACAAAAGGGTGGTGACAAAAATATTGTCATCACCCTTTTTTTATCAAAAATAGTCATTAAGGATTGGCTGTTGCTGTGGCAAGATCGAGCTTAACGTTTCTTCATATTCTTTTGCCACCTGTATCCTCTCTTGGAATACCAGCTCTTCAACTTTACGATATCCTAATAATAGCTGTGTGATATGTTGGATACTTCCGCGAACGATCGGTAATGCTGTTTGTTCTACTTTTGAGAGATGGTTTTTTCCATTTTTGATCGTTACTTCCACGATTCCTTCATTCCATTTTGCATACTGATCTTCTTCTATCTGAAGGGCAAAGGCAGCTTGTTTCTTTCTAAATGGATATTTTTCCAAAAACAAAGAAATATCTACGATCCTCGCCATCATATAAGGTGTGATCGTTACAGAAGCAAATGGATTTGCTAATAGATAATTTTGATCATTGCCACCGTAGCCACATGAATATTCAAATGTTTCAAAAGCACCGTTATGGGAACTTACAAAGCGGACAAGGCTGCAAAAGGCATCATGATTCAAAAATCCCCATTCCACAATAATAAAGGAAGACGCTGCAAGCTGGTAAACGACATAGCCCGTTGCTTCCCCAGTCTCATCAAAATACAAAGCAAACTGGTAATTACCTTTTTGCTTGAATTTATACGTATACCACCAGTCTTCGCGCTTCAGACCAGCTCGTTGGTTTTCAGGCATCTGTTCATAAATTCGTTTGATTGCAGCTTTTGCATCTTCGAAATTCATACGCTTCATCTTGCCAGATTTTTTTTTGGTAAACGGCACGTCACGACTGTTTAGTTGATAACTGATTTTATCAAACGATTGTTCATAGCCATAGCGCCGATAGAAGGGATAGGAGAATGGCGCCAGATAAGATAAGCTTACTTTACGATCACGGCAATCTTCAAGGATCTTTTCCATGATCTGATTGATTCCGCCTTGTCCCCTTGCTTCAGGATAAGAAGCAACATAGCCAATACCGGCCATTAAATACTCTTGTCCGTAAAAATTCACTGGAAAAGGAGTCGCCATGACTTGACTTGTTAGCCGATCCTCCTCATCAAAAAAACCGTAATTCCAGGAATTCTCCGCAAGTGTACGAAAACGTTCTCTCCTTTCAGGTGTATCTGCCCCATTAAATGCATATGTGGCTAAAGCAAACATTTCCTCAATCGAAGATCCCCCTAGCTCTCTTACTTGTTTTGTCATTTTGCTGCCCCTTCCTACAAAAAAGCTAGTGAGGAATCTCAGGAAAGACCTCGCTTCCTCTGAAAAATCTCTTCTAGCTTACTTCATTTTTCAATAACTAAATAGTACCATTTTTTTACTGGTTTAATACGTTGCTTCGATCATCTCTAGCATTTTTTTGAAACGTCTCCGCTTAAAGTACATCAAGATCGTTCCTAAAAGCATATCATTCAACTTTTGAAGCATGCCATAAGACTCCATTTTTTCTGTGTAATGAACCTCACAGGTCGAATCGTCTACTGGTTTGATTTGATAATGAACAACGAATTCATTCTTCGTTGTCGATGTACGAAACTTATAAGACTGGTTTTCAATGACTTCTTCGATTTTTATACGAGCCCGGTTATTTTGCGAGAATTGTTTGACGTACTCCAAATTTTTCAGCTGTTTTCTGGTCACTGATTTGCCGGTCGCTTTACGTACATCGAAAAGAACAGAATCCATAACTTTATCGTAAAAAAACGACGCTGGAATATTTAATTTTTTTGTGATTTCCATTAGTTATTTTTCTCCTTTGCTTCTTCTCTTTTTTTCCCCTTCATGAAGAAGTAGATTCCTAATCCTGTTAGGAAAAGACCCGTGACCATACTATACAAATCATACCTTTGCGAATGTGGATTCAAACTATACAACACGATCAAAGAACCAATACTACATAAAAATAAACCGTTTTTTATCATATCAACCATCCTATCTTTTTGAACCATTTTCTTAAACAGCTGTTGACTGAAAATAAAGGACTGTTCCCCAAGGCTGTGCTTTGATTAGTTCCTTTGCTTTTTTAGCCGCAGCTTCCGGATCTTCTGCACTTGTTTCAAAGAACATTTTGATTCCTTGTTTTTCTTTAAACGTAAATGTCATTCCTTCTTCATTGTATCCTTCTAATAATTCTTTGATTGCATCTTGTTGCATTGCACTGGCAATTGAAATCATTTCAGTTCCTCCTCGAAAATTCATTATGAGGAACGAAACTTAAAGCGTCCCGCTCCTCAGATTCATCTTATTGTTGTTCGCCTGCGGCAGGGTCCATTTTGTTTGCAGAAATGACAAACGGTGCCCAAATCAAGAAAGTCACGACCATACATACCAACGTTACGATTGGTGCTCGCCAATCCGCTCCTGTTGCTAAGAATGACAATAAGAACGGCGGTACTACCCATGTAACTTGTTGCGAAACTGGTGCTACAAGTCCAAAGTAAGTTGCTAACCAACCGATAGCTGTCGCAACTACTGGAGCAATCAAGAATGGGATGAACATGATGGCATTCAATACGATCGGCAGACCAAACATCACTGGCTCGTTGATATTGAAAATACCAGGTCCAATGGATAATTTAGCTACTGTTAAATAATCCGCTCGTTTAGAGAAAATCAAGATAGCTATCAGTAAGACGATCGTTCCACCTGATCCGCCAAACCATGCAAAAGCATCGAACGATCCACGGACCCACATATAAGCTTTTCCATCTTCGATTGCGTCTAACACGGCTGGTGTACCAGTTTTTCCGTTATAACCTTTTTGGAAAATATCAATATTGATTAGTTGTGCTTGTCCCCAGATTCCCTCTAGCACTGGTGCCAATACATTTGGTCCATGAATACCAAAGAACCAGAATACTTGAACAAACACTGTGACGATCAATACTGCTCCCAACCCTTGGGATAATCCTAGGAATGGTTCTGCAATATATTTTTGTACCAAATCAATGATTAGTTGCCCATCAGCTACACGACCTACGATATAATTGATAATAGCAATGACGTATAAAGCGATCGTCGCTGGTAAAATGGCTGCAAATGCTTTAGATACTGCTGGTGGTACTGAATCAGGCATTTTGATCGTAATGTTAGCAAGCATCAATTTACAAAAAATAATGACTGAAATTGCCCCCATGATCATAACTGTAAAATAAGCGTTTCCATTCAAATGATCTGGTTTCAGCCAACCCCATAATCCAACTGACAGTGTGCCATCTGCAATCGTTGCACCAATCTCAGAACTATTGATTGCATCTGCGACATTTGAAGGGACATTCACATCTAATGCTGCTGATAATGCTGGACCAAAGGAAATACCTTGAATCAAGGTAGCTAGACCAACGATCCCCCCAGCTAGATCATTTACTCCGTAAGCTCGGGCAAGATTATACCCCCAAGAAAAGGCAAAAATCAATCCGGCGATTGCTAGTGTACCGTTCCAGACAAAACCATTGATTCCGATGATGACATTCAATACGGCAAAGATTCCTTTGTCTGCTGCTAAACTGTCAGCGTAGGTACTGTTAAACTGTTGCGGTAAATCTCGAATAATTGCATTGATCATTACAGCGACTGATCCCGCCATTGTTGCGGGCAGTGTGCCGATAAAAGCATCACGCAAAGCAACTAAATGTTTTTGCGCTCCGATTTTTGCGGCAACCGGCAGGATGTATTTCTCCATCCAACTTGTTAGTCCGTTCATTTTTTACTTCCTCCTATAAGTTTTTTATATAAAGAGAGTTCTCTTTATAACAAAATAAAAAATCCGTTCAAAAATTTTTCTTCTTCCGTTCAAAAAAGAAGTTGTATTTATTCGCTGTATACGCGACGATAAAGTTCGATGATTTCTTTTGCTAAATCAGTAAACGCAATAGACGTCATTAAATGATCTTGACTATGAACAGTCAATAACGTCACTTGCATATGATTTCCTTGTGCTTCTTGTGTCAACATGTCTGTTTGTGCATGATGTGCTTGTATAAGTGATTCTTCTGCATCAGCGATTTTTCTATCCGCTAACTCGAAATCACCGATTTTAGCAGCCGCAATCGCTTCCATTGCGTCGCTCTTTGCATTACCGCCAAACATGATGAGTCCCATGATGGCTTCTAGATTTTGTTGATCTTCCACGTTGTTATCCCCCAACTGCATACTTGATTTATTTCATTAGATTTTCTGCTTGTGCAAGTACTTTTTCTCCATTCATCATGCCATAGTCTTGCATATTGATGACATCTAACGGAATACCTTTAGGCGCAAGTTTTTGTTCGAATTGAGCTTTCATGAAACGTACTTGAGGACCTAATAATAAAACATCGACATTCTTAGATTCTAAATTATTATCTGCATCTGAGGCAGAAACAGCAAAAATATCAGCTTCCATTCCTTTTTCTTCCGCTGCTTTTTGCATTTTTGTGACCAATAAACTCGTACTCATCCCTGCTGAACAAACTAACATAATTGTTTTTTTTGCCATTTTTAACACTCCTTTTATTTTTTTTACACTTTTATATAATGCAAGAAGCATGCCAAGAAAAAAAGAGCTAAAATAGCGTTTTCATGCTTTTTAGCTCTTTTATATAGTGCGCACACTGATATCCAGTGTGTAAACAGTATGATTAGTGTGTTTATTTTTTTATTTTGTTTTCAAGAAACATTTGTGTAAGAAACGCGATATCATCTTCTGAAATTTTTACCTGATATTTCCGTTCCAGTGCCATCAAGTTTGCTCGAATGATATCCATTTCCAAACGGTAAATTTTTGAGAAAATAGATAGTTTCTCAAATTGCCGATGCGTTTCTTTTTTGATCAATCCGTCTAGCATGAAGGCTAAATGGATGACAATTCCAGTATCTACTCCTGGTTCTACGATAATCGACAAATCTGTCTGGATCTGCTGAACTGTTTTTTGCAATGAGCGGATCAATTCATCAATAGAAAAGACATCACTTAATGATCCTGAAAGCGAATCAACAATTTTAGCTGTTGGAATCTCATCATCAGCTATACGCTTTAAAACATTCAATTTTTCATCATCAAAAACGTCATAGGCGGAAAAAAATGGGATATTTTGATAATCAACGTCAACCGTTCCTGCAATTGCTTTGATCTCGTATTCTTCCAATAAGGCATCAATGTGTTTTTTGAATGATTCGCGTTCTAAAAACTGCATCTGGATCAGTTCTACTTTGTCTTGATTAATCACCGGCATAATCCGTTGATACAATTTGGCAGCTACTCCCTCACCAGTAAAGCATGTCACGATGACGGCTTTTTTACGCTGTAAAGTTTCAGATTTTTCCGCTTTGAACTGATCACGTACGATTGATTCAAAGGAGAGCTGAATATTTTGATAGATGTCTTCTAAGCTTCTTCCAACACTTGCCATCCGTATCGCTTCTATCACAATCATCGTACTTGTCATTGTGATAGCTTTCGTCCGAATGCCAGTCTCTTCATAAATCAAATCACTGAAGGTGTTTAATGATCCCATATCTGTTAACAAAAGCAAGCCATTCGTCAAATGCCCCTGATAATTTTTGACATATTGTAGGACCTCTTCATACATTGTTTGAACTTCCATAACCAGTGGCATATTAAAAGCTTTCCCTACTTTTGTTCCTAATAGTTCTTGCGCCATCTCCAACATACTTGAAGCGGTCTGTCTGCCGTGCATCAGTACAAGAACATCTACTTTGTTTTCTTTAACGGGCTCACTTTCTCCTAAATTGATAGAAAGAAACATACTGATAAAGCCAATTTCATCAAAAGGAATCTCGACTTGTTCTTCTTCTTCGATGATTGTCGAAAGATCGATTGCTACCTGGAATTCCCTCTTAAAATTTTTTCGTACATTATTCAAATCTGGATGGACAATCATATGTCCTTCTCTCACACGATCCAATGTACTTTGCAAATGCAAAGCAAAAGCAAAACGAGCTTTTTCATTATAAATACGGTCTAACCGTTTTTCAGCCACATCATACAATTGATTGGTTAACCGCCAGATTTCATCTGGCAAAAGATCTTTTGGGATTGAACTTTTAGTCAATTCTTTGACATATGTCTGAAAATAAGCATCCACATCTTTTGAAATGAGCATCTCCAAATCGATGTTCTCCACACCGGTTTCAGAAAGAGAAGTAACTTTTTCCTCAATATCGTTGTAGACTTGCATGTTTCTTTCTGGATCTTGTGACCAGACGACATCAGCAAACCCTGGTTCAAATGTCAAATACTGGCTCTTACTGTCCATGAATCGGTCGAGGCGTTCTGGTATTTCCTTGATTTTCAGTAGTCCTTTTTGTACTTGAAGGGAAAGTTCTTCTTTTCGAATAATCAGCTTTTTCTCATGATGCGTTCGGTAATGTAAAAAAGATTTTGCACAGACTAATTTCAGGTCTCGTTTCACTTGACCGATATTCCCTTCCGCATCATAAAGCATGAAGGCAAGAATCGCTTCTTTTTCGATATCGATACGTTGATTCAAACGGTTCGCTTCTTGTTTGATAAAAAGAGAGATGATCTCATAACGCTCATCCAATGAACGCGAAGCAAGGTTTGGCAAGGTGATAGCCATAGGGATCCGTCGGTTGAAGGTAGTCAAGAAGCTTTCTGAAGATTCAGTCGTTGCCCCAATGATCTGAACTGATGCTTCATGTACTTGTGCACTTTCTCCAAGTGGACGATAGATACCTTTATCGATGAAAGTAAACAGCATTTCCTGCCCTTCCGGTGGGTAAACGGTGGATCTCATCTAAAAACAATATACCGCCGTCTGCTTTGGCGATTAGACCAGGACTGTCTTGCGCTGCTCCTGTGTAAGCCCCTTTTTTGATCCCAAAGATGTGTCCAAAGAGCAGTTGGGGATTTTGAGCATAATCCGCACAATTGAAAGAAACAAATGGCGCATCGGCTGAAAGCATTTCAGATTCGATTGCAAAATGATACATACATTCCGCAAACATCGACTTCCCTGTACCAGTTTCTCCAAAAATAATGGTATGTAGCCCCCGCGGCGGATAAAGAATCGCTGCTTTTGCCTGCTGTATGCTGACTTTTAAAGAATCATTTTCTCCAACGAGCGTTTCAAAAGTCACTTGCGTAGAAGAGTCGACATGTACTTCATCAGATTTTGATTTTTCCGTTGGCAAGGAGTAAACGACTGGTCGGCCAGCGGTTTTTACAATATGATGAGCCTTATACAGTTCGCTTAAATATCGGCTTGCATTGCTTCGATCAATATTCAAGCGCTCAGCTACATCACTTGCTGTCAATCCTTGTTGGTTTTCTGTCAATAGATGCAAGATCTCTTCTTGACGTTCTTTCACATAATCCCTCCTCTGGCAACCAATTTTGTTCCCGTTTTCATAATCATAGCATAAAAAGGCGCTTATTTGCGCCTTGCTCCTTTATTTCTCTCTTTTTTTGATTTATTTTTAACTTTTTTTCTTGATTTGTTTTTGTTATGCTCTGGATTTTGTTCTTTCCCAGGAAAAGATTTCTTATACTTGTTATTCGCTGCGGTAGCTACATCTTCTTTGATTGGTTGATCCGTTTGTAACTTTCCTCCGTGCAGAAAAATCTCTTCAAGTGTTATGTTTGTCGGACGTAAAAGTCGTTTCAAATCTCTTAAATTGTTATCTTGTACGAGTGTGATCACTGTTCCTTCATTGCCCATTCGTCCAGTTCTTCCAGAACGATGCAAGTAAGCTTCTTCACTTAACGGCACTTCTGCATTCACGACATAAGGAAGTCCTGTAATATCTAAACCTCTAGCCGCCACATCTGTGGTCAAAAGTGCGCTGATCTTTTTCTTTTTGAATTGTTCCAACGCCGCTTTTCGGAGCAGCTTGTTTTGATCAGAGGCCAGGCTTCCTACAGGTACCCCTCTATACAGCAATTTTTCTTCCATCACACCTAATTCAGTCAGTTGATTAAAGAAAATCAGACCTTGAAAATCTTCTATGTGAGTGAGACGTCTTAGATATTCATCTTTCTTTCGTATTGGCACTCGTAAAAAGTAATGTCTCAAGCCTTTTCGAGAATCATCTTCTGCTGTCACGTCGATCGTCTCAAACGTTTTCCCAGTGATTTTTTCAATGCTTTCAAGGGAACGATCTGCTGTTGCTGAAAAAAAGGCTAGCTGATATTCTGTCGGAGCTTGATGAAGAATCTGATCAATGATTTGGCTGTTCCCCGCATCAAATAGCTGGTCTGCTTCATCAAATACCATTGTTTTCACTTGATGTGCTTTTATTTTTTTAGCTTTCATCAATTCCAATATTCTTCCTGGTGTACCAATCAAGATTTCTGGTTTTTTCTTCAAACCTTCAATTTGTCGTTTAACGTTTGCTCCGCCCACCAAAGATTGGACTTTCAATTCTTTGTCTTTTCCCCATTCACGTGCAACATCTGCTACTTGAATAGCTAGTTCTTGAGAAGATGCAAAGATAACCAACGCACTTGCTTCACCTGGTTCTACGTTTAGTAGTAACGGCCAAAGATAAGCCAGTGTTTTACCTGAACCTGTTGGAGAGATGGCTACTATGCTTTGTTTATTGCTTAATGGCTGAAAAACTGCCTGTTGAATAAGAGAAGGTGTAATAAATCCTTTATTCTCATAATTTTTCTGCCAATTTTCGGGAAATACTTGTACAAATTCGTTCATTAAAAATCTTCCTCATTATCTGCATCGAATTTGATGCCACCATTTTTTCTTAAATCATAAATCACTTGGTTCACATTTCTAGCTAGCTCGATCCACTCTTCATACAATAATCCCCAAGCTGGATCTTTCGGATGAGTCATGACATTGGCAAAATCCTCTGCTTCATCTGCCATTGGATTTTCTGCAGCTGTTACTGCTAAGTCAATGATTTCTTCGTGTACCCGATCATGAAACTCTGCTTGTTCGATTGCATTGACGCCATTCATCACTAGCGTTCCTGAGTCAAAATAGATCTCTGATGGCAGATAAGAATCACCGATTTTACCTGGTTGGATCGATACATCGAAAGTATCATAACGCAAGATTCCCCATCCAAGACCATCCACACCAGTAGAAATCTTTCTTGGGAAATAATGGACTTCTTTTGGCATTCCAAACCAAGCGACAGTTGCATACACAAGGTAAACACCTAAATCCATCAATGCACCACCTGAGAAATGAGTCGAGAAGATATTTGGTTCTTCTCCATCTAATACTTGGTCATAACGCGAAGAATATTTCATATAGCTGAAATTTGCACCGATTATCTCGTCTTTTAATGGTAAGTAATCGGCAATCTTTTTAAAACCTGATTCATGGATATTTCTTGCTGCTTCAAAAAAATACACATTGTGTTCATTTGCCAAATGGATGATTTCATCCATTTCTTTTGGCGTCGAAAAAGCTGGCTTTTCCACTATTACATTTTTACCTGCCAAAATTGCTTGCTTAGTCTGACTAAAATGAAGACTATTTGGAGAAGCTATATAAACAGTGTCCATATGAGCAATATTGAAAAAAGTCTTCAAATCTGTTGCAAATTCGATATCCCCTTCATAATGAGAACCAAATTCCTGTGCTTTTTCCAAATGTCTAGAATATACCGCTGTCAATTCATATTTTTTTGTGCTCAAAGCTGCTTGGACAAATTGATGAGTGATCCAATTTGTTCCAATAATACCTAAGTTGATCATTTTTTTACCTTCTTTCTATTGTATAGGATCTTCAAACGGGATAGCTACATCAAACGGGATAGCCTGCTTGACAGTTACCTCATCTGCCGTTACTTGACAATTATAGGCGAGGATTTGCACTCCACTTTGCTGCGCATGTCGAACCATATCAGCTAGTGCTGGTTGCATTTCTTCATGGATCGTTGCGAAATGAAGATGTTCGAATTGAGCAATAAACAAGACATAAGCGGCATAACCATCTTGTGCGGCATATGCTAATTCTCCAACATGTTTCAATCCTCTGAGTGTAGGCGCATCAGGAAAAGCACCAATTGCTTTATTTTCAAGTGTCATACCTTTGACTTCAACAAATGCTTTTCGTCCGGCCGCCGTCTCCAAATAAATATCAAATTTGGAGTGAAGATAAGTTACTTCCCGCTTGTATGCTGTAAATGGACCAGTTAATCCTGGTAAAAGGATCGTGCCGTCTAAAATACCGTCAGTTGCTAACTGATTAGGCAATTGACTATCGATATTGAACCAATCACCCTTCTTTTTTACAGCAATCAGATCATAGTCGGTTTTCCTTTTAGGTCCAGGAGCAAATACAATAGCCACTTCAGCGCCCGGTATCAGGACCTCTTTTCCTCTGCCTGTATTTTTGACATGCGCGATAATCATTTCTCCGTCTTTTTTCATGCAATGTGCAATAAACCGATTCGGGCGGTCAATAAAAAAAGCTGTTTCAACTTGCTGATACTTCAAATTATGTCACCTGTCTTCCTACTATGTATCCTATCATAATTTGTGGAAAAACAGTAAAAAAACCAGTCGAAAGTCTTAGAGAAATTTTAGTTTTTATTCGGTACAATGAAATAAAGAAGGAAGAATGTTTCTATACGATGATTTTCTCATAAAGGAGTGATTTGGTGATAAAAAAAATGATCTATTTTCTTGGTTCACTCGTTGCCGTTCTCTCAAGTTGGATTTACTTGAAAAAGAAAAAACAAGCGGAAAAATCTGAAAGACTCTCGAGGTATCAAGGTACATGGTTCTTCAGTGATAGCCAGCAAAAACAACAATTACAGATTACATCTGATTACACGTTTTTGATCAACGGTCAGTCACTTGGCACATCTGTAGTAGAAATAGATGAACAGCGTTTAGTCGTACGTGATCAATACGGTTTTTATCTTGTCTTTTCTTATCCCGAACAAACTCTTTATGATGAATCTGCAGATGTCTCGTATAAGTTGACATCTGAAAAATAGACACCTCCCAATATATATCTATAAACGAAAGTATGAGTCTTCTTTCTCGTCTTTCGTTTTTTGTTGTAAAAACGTCCAAAAATCCTTTGTTTTTTATTTAGAAAAATAGTCAATTAACGTTTTTTTTGTTACACTTACTAATGATGGTTTTTACCATGAAAGGATGATCGAATATGACACCAAATCGAGAAGATTATTTGAAAATCATTTTAGAACTAGGCGGAGATACAACGAAAGTCAACAATAAACAAATCGTATCTAGCCTAGATGTCTCGGCTGCATCTGTCAGTGAAATGATTTCTAAACTTGTGAAAGAAGAGCTTGTAGAACATTCCCCTTATCAAGGTGTACAATTGACTGCAAGCGGACTGCAAAAAGCTAGCAGTTTGATTCGCAAACATCGTTTATGGGAAGTTTTTTTAGTTGAACATTTAGACTATAGCTGGAATGAAGTCCACGATGATGCTGAAGTATTGGAACATGTGACTTCAGAACATCTTGCAGATCATTTAGAAAACTATTTGAATCATCCTGAACATTGTCCTCATGGAGGATCGATTCCTAAAAAAGAGGAAGTCGTCCATGAAGAACGCCGGCAAACACTAGAATCTTATCCTGTCGGTACAAAAGTGCGTATCGCACGAGTGCTTGATGAAAAAGAATTGTTGGATTACTTAGTCACAATTGACCTGAATATCAACGAAGAGTATGAGATCGTTGACATCGCAGCTTATGAAGGACCAATCACTATCCAAAATGATAGAAAGAAAATACCCGTCAGCTTCAAGGCGGCCAGCACGATTTTTGTCGATAAAATATAAAGGAGTGTATCTACATGTCTAATGAAAAAAATGTATTGTTTACGATATTCGGCGGCACAGGTGACCTAGCCCAACGTAAATTGTACCCGTCTTTGTTCCGCCTTTACAGAAAAGGAAATTTAGGCGAGCATTTTGCCGTGATTGGGACCGCTCGCCGTCCTTGGAGCGATGAACACTATCGTGAAGTTGTCAAAGAAACGATTCGTGCATTGAATCCTTCTGATGAAGAAGCAACTACTTTTGCTAGTCATTTTTACTACCAATCCCATGATGTAAATGATTCAACACATTATCAAACATTAAAAGAATTGTCTGACCGATTAGATGGACACTATCAGTTAAACGGCAATCGCGTCTATTATTTGGCCATGGCACCTCAATTTTTCGGAACGATCGTTTCTCATTTAAAATCACAAAACATTATGACAAAAAATGGCTTCAATCGTTTGATTATAGAAAAACCGTTTGGATCGGATTACCAGTCTGCTTTCGAATTGAATCAGCAAATCAGAGAAGTATTCCCAGAGCAAGATATTTTCAGGATTGATCATTATTTAGGGAAAGAAATGATCCAAAACATTTCAGCTATCCGTTTTGCCAATAATATTTTTGAGGCTCAATGGAATAATCGTTATATCGATAATATCCAAATCACTTTTGGTGAAAACCTTGGCGTAGAAGATCGCGGGGGCTACTACGATCACAGTGGCGCACTGAAAGACATGGTGCAAAATCATATTCTGCAAGTTGTAGCATTACTTGCAATGGAACCACCAGTAGCATTTTCCGAAAAAGAAATCCGTACAGAAAAGATTAAAGCATTGAAAGCAATCCGCATCTATAACGAAGAAGAAGTGTTAGAAAACTTCGTTCGTGGACAATATGCTCAAGGTGAATTAGATGGCGTACAATTCAAAGGTTATCGAGAAGAAGACAAAGTGGATGCTCAATCAGAGACCGAAACCTTCGTCGCAGGAAAATTCACTATCGACAACTTCCGTTGGTCTGGTGTTCCCTTCTATGTGCGTACAGGCAAACGTTTGACTGAAAAAGGTACTCGGATCAATATCGTATTCAAACAGGTTCCTGTTAATGTATTCAAAACATCTGTCGATGAACCATGTGACGATACGACACTCCCACCGAATGTTCTAACGATCTATATCCAGCCAACTGAAGGATTTTCTTTATCCCTGAATGGAAAAGAAGTAGGTCAAGGGTTTGAAACGGAACCAATCAAATTAGAATTTCGAAATAGTGCAGAGATGGTTGAAAATAGCCCAGAAGCTTACGAAAAATTACTGCTAGATGCGTTGAATGGTGATGGAACGAATTTCTCTCATTGGGAAGAAGTCGCTCAATCTTGGCATATCGTGGATGTCATTCGTAAAGCTTGGGACCAAACACAACCGGACTTTCCAAACTACAAAGCCGGATCAATGGGGCCTAAAGCAGCTTTCGAACTACTTGAAAAAGACGGATTCGAATGGATCTGGCAACCAGATAACTGGTATCGCGAACGTGGGAAATTAATCGATTGATAACAAAAGGGGTTGTGACAAAAAACATGTCACAACCCCTTTTCCATTTTACTTTTCTTCGAATCCTTCAGCTACAGCTTCAGGATAGAATGCTTCAACGATTTTTGCACAACGTCCGCATAGATGAGGAAGTTTTTCATCTACTCCTACATCTTTACGAACTTGACGACAGCGATCGCACGTTTCTCCGTCTGCTTTTTCTACTGTAATAGCAACATCATCAAATACCACAGCATTATCTGGCACTTGCACATCTGCTTCCATTACTTCAAAGTAGTCTGGGGAAACGATCAGCAATTGTGCAATATCTGCATCCAAAGCTTTTAACATTTCACGAACTTGTTGTTTTGGATAAACAGTTAGTTTTGCTTCCAATGATTTACCAATCAATTTGCTATTTCTTGCTTCTTCCAATGCTTTTAAGACCTTGTCACGGAAATCCATGAAAGCAGCCCAAGTGTCCATCAATTCCTCTTGGTTCGCAAACTCTTCATAGCCAGGAAACTCACTTAACTGAACGTATGCTTCTTCTTCTTTTAGGAATGACCAGATTTCTTCCGCCGTATGTGGAATGATAGGCGTCAATAGTTTCGTCAAAGCTACAGCTGTTTGATAGAAAACAGTTTGCATGCAACGACGTTGATAATCATCTTCTGCTTCGATATAAACCACATCTTTAGCAAAATCCAGGTAGAAGGACGATAGATCAACAGTCAAGAAGTTCATAACTGTACGGTAAATATGCATGAAATTATATTTGTCATATCCTTCTTCTCTGATTTCTTTGATTACTTGGTTCAATCGTACGATCATGTATTTGTCTACAGAGCGTAAATCATTGTACGAAACAGTATCTTTTTTAGGATCGAAATCTTCTGTATTCGCTAATAAGAAACGCATCGTATTTCTGATCTTACGATATACCTCTGCCACTTGACTTAAGATATCCATCGATACACGAACATCTGCTTCATAATCGACACTAGATACCCACAAGCGAAGGATATCTGCACCAAATTGTTTGATCACTTTTTCTGGTGCAATGATATTTCCTAAAGATTTACTCATCTTACGGCCTTCGCCATCTAAAGCAAATCCTTGAGAAATAACTGATTTATATGGTGCTACGCCATTGATAGCCACACTTGTCGTGATACTTGAGTTGAACCAGCCACGATATTGGTCTGATCCTTCTAAGTACATATCTGCTGGGAATGATAATTCTGGTCGTTGACGTAAAACAGCTTCATGAGAAGAACCAGAATCAAACCAGACATCCATGATATCTTTTTCTTTTGTAAATTCGCCATTAGGAGAACCTGGGTGAGTAAATCCTTCAGGAAGAAGTTCTTTTGCTTCTTTTTCAAACCAGATGATTGATCCATGTTCAGCGAATAATTTTGCTACATGTTCGATTGTTTCTGGCGTGATGATTGCTTCACCATTTTCAGCATAGAAAATCGGAAGCGGCACTCCCCATGCACGTTGACGAGAAATGACCCAGTCGCCGCGATCACGGATCATATTATATAAACGTGTTTTTCCCCATGGAATAACCCAATCTACTTTTTCTACTTCATCCAAAATATTCTGACGGAATTTATCGATAGATGCAAACCATTGTGGAGTTGCACGATAAATCACAGGTTTTTTCGTCCGCCAATCGTGAGGATAACTATGGGTAAAGAAATCTAGTTTCAGCAAAGCTCCTTTTTCCTTTAATAAATCAGTAATCATAGGATTTGCTTTATCATAAAAGATTCCTTCAAATCCAGGAGCTTCTTCTGTAAACAACCCTTTTGAGTCTACAGGTGACACTACAGATAGTTTATATTTGCTACCGGCGATATAGTCATCTTCCCCGTGTCCTGGAGCAGTATGGACTAATCCAGTACCAGCGTCTAAAGTAACATGGTCACCTAAAATTACGAGCGATTCACGGTCATAGAATGGATGACTTGCAGTCATATATTCCATTTCTTGGCCAGCAAATTCTTTTAGAATCGTTACATTTTCCCAACCGATTTCTGTTTGAACTGTTTCTAGCAAATCTTTTGCTACAACAAACTTACGGCCATCAGCTTCGACCAGTACATACGTAAATTTGGGATTTACAGCAATACCTTGGTTTGCTGGCAATGTCCATGGTGTTGTCGTCCAAATGACGAAAGCTGTATCTTCATCAAGGATGCCTTTGCCGTCTTTGACATTGAAAGCTACAAAAATAGATGGAGATTTTACATCTTTATATTCAATTTCAGCTTCCGCTAAAGAAGACTCACTTGACGGAGACCAGTAAATGGGTTTCAATCCTTTGTAAATATAGCCTTTTTCAGCCATTTTACCAAATACGCGTACTTGTGCAGCTTCATACGAAGGGTCTAATGTGACATAGGGATGTTCCCAATCTCCTGCAACCCCTAGGCGTTTGAAATCTTCTCGTTGCTTATCTACTTGGGAAAGTGCATATTCACGACATTTTTCCAAATATTCTGCCATGGACATTTCTTTACGTTTCACGCCTTTATTAGCCAATACTTGTTCGATTGGCAATCCATGTGTATCCCAGCCTGGAACATATGGTGCGCGATAGCCAGACATTGATTTTGAACGAATGATAATGTCTTTACTGATTTTATTCAATGAGTGCCCTAAATGGATATTTCCATTGGCATAAGGAGGTCCATCATGAAGAACAAAGCTAGGTTTTCCTTCGTTCAATTCTTGTCTTTTTTGATAGATTTGATTTTCTTCCCATTCTTTTTGCCATTCGCCTTCTCGGTTTGGCAAATTACCACGCATAGGGAATTTTGTTTTTCCTAATTGCAAGGTTTCTTTCATTTTCATTCAACCATTCACTCCTTCGTTTATTTTCCGGACACAAAAAGGCATGTTCAGCCGCAAGGGACGAACATGCCGTGGTACCACCCAAATTTAGTTGCATCTATCTAATGCAAACTCTCTGTGACCAATAACGAGGTCAGCCGCTGCTTCTTACTCTAGTTTCAGAAAAGCAGTCTCAAGTAGAGGATCTTTCACGATGCAGTGTCTTACCGATCTTCCACTCTCATCGGCTCGCTTTAAGAATAACAAAGTGCTTTTCTGTTCTACTCGTTTTCATGTTCACCAGGTACGATTGAGATATCGATAGCCTGTGTATCAAATGCCGTCATAGGTGCTTCTATGACTCCTGTGTCTGAGTTTACATCAGTATCATTTTCGTTGTCAAGCTGTTTTGCTAAAACTTCTTTGATCACTTCATGGCTGTCAGTCACATAGCTAGAGAATGGTTGTAAAATTTCGTCCCATTCTGGACTTTTCACTTGTTCCAATTGAGATTCAAGCATCAAGCTGATACGTTGATGGAATACTCGTGTCTTTTTCTTAAGATCTTCTGTTTCTGTCGCAAGCTGTCTTGCTTTTTCTGTTGCATCTGTCAAGATTTTTCTTGCTTTTTCTTCTGCATCAGTTGTTAATTGGTGTGCACGTTTTTCAGCATTCGCAACTAACTCATCTGCTTTGTTTTGTGCAGAAGTAACGATCACTTCAGATTCTTTACTTGCACTTGTTTTTACTTTATCCGCTGTGTCTTGAGCTACGATGATCGATTGGTTCAATGCATCTTTCAATTCATTGAAATACTCAAGTTTTTCTTCTGAATGTTTGACTGCTTTTTCTAATTCACGATTTCTTTGAGTCAATTCTTCGTAGTCACGAACAACTAAATCTAAGAAATCATCTACTTCGTCTTGATTATATCCCCGCATTTTTGTTGGGAATGTCTTATTTTGGATATCTAATGGAGTTAAAGCCATGAGTAAACCACCTTTTTATTTTATTTACGTAATACACCGAACAACACCCTGTACTTTTCTTTTTTCGTCTTCCCCTCAAGTTCTTGGATCTGGACTCTGCCGTAACCCCTGACTGAAATAATATCTAATAGTTCAAGTACAAAATCAGGTCTTGTATTTTCTGTCCAATTCACTTTTACTTTACCAGCTTCGATCAGCTGCTTGGACCGCTGTCTGGAAATATTATAAATCTCAGAGATCACATTGTCCAGTCGCATAGAACTAACAGTCCCTCTTTCTTGTGTCCAGCTGTCTTTCGGCAAAATCATTTCTGTGTATTTGATTGGTTCCAAGCGTACAGCAACTTTTCCAATCTTTGTTACTTGTGCAGCAACAAAATGATCCACCTCATTTGCAATAAATACTTGCCAGCGATCGCCATCTGAGATGATATCGCCAAAGTAAGAGCGTTTGATACCTGTTCCCACTAAAGTTCCAAGGATTTTTCCATGACTTAGACTGGCAAATTTGCTAGGATAATGGATTTCATACAATGCTGTTTCAAAATCTTCCTCTACAGGTTCGTAATAATCGGGGAAAATCAAACATCTTTTTCTTTCTGCCTGTTCATATCCACCATAAAACATGAAACGCAAATCACTACTTTGCCGAATCAGTGTTTCTAAAATATAGGATTGTCTGGGGTCAAGAAATTCAGTCAGATATGGCGCATATTGTCCTTGAACTTGTTCAATCCAATCACCTACTGAGTCGATAAATGCACGTTCATCTGCCCGAAAGTGCTGGTATACATTTGCAACCAAAATTTTCCCCTCCTATCTATTCTGAGAATAAAGATTTTGTTGCTTGAATCAATAAACTAAATGGATAGTTATCCATATTACGATCTGTGCTAATCCTTGTACGGCTAAGTTCAAGATTAGAATGGCCCCTAAAATCGTGAAATCCAAAGGACCGATCCTTAAAGGCAGACGATCGAATAAACTGATATACGGTTCACAGATCTTAGCTAAAAACCGTCCTAATCCTGATTGATAACCGCCTGGAAACCAAGAGAGCAAAGCATATACCATCAAGATAATGCTATAGAAATAGGCTGCCCGTTGAATTAAATGAAGTAATAGCGCAATAATATAAATCGTAGTTCCTCCTCTTACAGATCAAACAAATTCGCATCTGCAAAAGATTGAGCGGTTGAACTGTCAATCTCCATCCCTGTCGGTGTACAAAGAAAAATCTCATCTCCAACGCGTTTGATATCTCCATCTAATGCATAAACTGTTCCTGTTAGAAAATCAACAATTCTTCTCGCTTGCTTTTCTTCCACTAAATGAAAATTCACTAAGGTTGCTTCTCCAGCGATGATTCTTTTAGCAATCGCCATCGCTTCAGAATAAGCTCTTGGTTCCATCACAGTGATTTTTCCCGCAAGATTTGCTTTAGGTTGTGTAGACGTTCTTGAAGCTGTTCTTTCTTTCGCTACAGTTTTTGTAGGTGATTGATGTAGTTCAATTACTTTTTTCTTTTCAGCCGGCTGAATACTTTCATGCGTTACAGGACGTGAAGTCGCCGTTTTTTGTTTCTCATGAGTATTCGCAGCAGATACAGAATGAGTTGGTTGATTCTGTGTTATAATTTTTTTAGTTGGCTGTACAGCCTTTTTTGTTGTTTCAGGATAATCTTGGTATTCGTACTCTTCCTCATCAGCTAATCCGAAAAAATTAGCAATTGCTCCTCTGTTTAAAAGCGGCATTTTTGTTCCTCCTTTATTCGTCTTTGAATAGCGCTGTTCCTACACGGATAAATGTTGCACCTTCTTCAATCGCAATTTGAAAATCCTGACTCATCCCCATGCTTAATTCATTACATGGTGCATGGGCATAACCTTTTGCTTGAACAAGATCACGCAATTCTTTCAGCGTACCAAACACTTTATGGATTTGCTCATCAGAAGCTTCTTTAGGCGCCATAGTCATTAACCCAACAACCTTGATTTTTGTGCAGGCAGCTAAAGATTCCACAAACGGTAAAAGCTCATCTGGTGAAATTCCATGTTTTGATTCCTCACCAGAAACATTTACTTCAATAAAACAGGATAATTCTTTTTCTAACCGCTTCTGGATTTCTTCTGCTAATCTTAAACTGTCCAACGCATGAAAGTAATCAATTTCATTTACAATCAATTTTACCTTTCTGCGCTGTAAATTACCAATTAAATGCCACTTTATTTCGGGAAAATCAAATAAATCTTGTTTCTTTTGTAATAGTTTATCTACTCGGTTTTCTGCACAATTCATAACGCCAGCTCTGACCAATTCTTCAGCTTGAGCTGATTCAACAGATTTTGTTACAGCTACTAATGTAACTTCTTTCGGATCACGATGAACAAGAGCACACGAATCCTGAATTTCTTGCTTGATTTTCTGCAAGTTGTCAGCAATCATGTGCTCTTCCTCTCCTTTATTTTTTACGACGGAAAAACGGTGGCGTATTTAATTCATCATCGCCATGAGATTTTGTTTCTTCGCGGTTGAATGTATCAAATTCTTTTTTTTCGATATTGTCAAAATTGGAATCATCAACTCTAGGACGAACATTTTGTTCACGTCTGATATCCCAATCGCCAAAACTGTTTTCTTCTTCTGCAGAAGTTGGTTTAGCTTGATCCATATCTAATACAGTCTTTTGAGCAGGTGATTGCATTTGTGCTTGTCTAGCTGGACGGCTAGACTTGCGCTCCTTTTTTGATTCATCGATACCTGTTGCGATGACCGTCACGCGGATTTCATCGCCCATTTCTTCATTGATAGATGTACCTAGAATAATATTTACATCGCCAGTTGCTGCATTTGCTACGATATCTGAAGCATCTTGTGCTTCAAACAATGTCATATCCAAACCGCCTGTGATGTTAAGAAGTACTTGTTCCGCTCCATCAATAGATGTTTCAAGCAATGGAGAGGAGATTGCTTTTTTCGTTGCTTCTACTACGCGATCTTCTCCACTAGCTACACCGATTCCCATCAATGCTGTACCTTGGTTTTCCATCACTGTTTTCACGTCAGCAAAGTCAAGGTTAACGTAACCTGGTGCCGTAATCAAGTCAGAGATACCTTGTACACCTTGACGTAAAACGTTATCTGCTTCACGGAAAGCTTCAAGCATTGGTGTCTTTTTATCTACAACTTCTAGTAAACGGTTATTTGAGATAATCAATAATGTATCGACATTTTCTTTCAAACGAGCGATACCTTCTGCAGCAAAACGGCCACGTTTAGGTCCTTCAAAAGTGAACGGACGTGTAACGACACCAACGGTCAATGCGCCCAGTTCTCTAGCGATCCCTGCAACGATTGGCGCAGCACCTGTACCAGTTCCTCCACCCATTCCTGCAGTGATGAAAATCATATCTGCACCGTCTAAAGCTTCTCGTAAGGATTGTTCACTTTCTTCTGCCGCTTTTTGTCCAACTTCTGGTTGAGAACCAGCCCCTAAACCACGAGTATATTTTGGTCCTAATTGGATAACTGTTTCAGCTTTTGAATTTTTTAACGCTTGCACGTCTGTGTTGGCCGTAATGAATTCAACACCTTTGACGTTTTCTTCAATCATTCGGTTCACAGCATTTCCACCGCCACCGCCGACTCCGATGACTTTGATTACTGCGCCGTCATTGATATTATTATCAATTGAGAATTCCATATCTTATTCCTCCCAGGATGAATTAATCAAAAATATTTGTAAAGAAACCCTTGATTTTATTTTTTACATTTTCTCCGGATTCTTTTGGTTCCGGCTCATCGTAGACTGTTTCTTCAGGTGCTTCATAGCTTTCATATGTGTTTGTTGTTTCTTGTTCAACTACCATTTGACGAGCTGCTGAGGTCTCACCTGTAACAGCAATTTTTGCCAATTGATACACTTCGCTCAAGTTTGCTGAATAATCAACGATACTTATTACATTTGTAAATACCGGGTTTCTCAGTCCCATGTGATTTGGAACATACAGTTTCACATTTACGCCGAAGATTTCTTGCGCCAAGTCCACAACACCTGGAAGACTAGCAGCTCCGCCTGTCAATACGACGCCACCTGGCAACTCTAATGCTTCGATTTGGTCCAATGCATCTTTTGCTTTGTTGAAAATCTGTTCCATACGAGCTGAAATAATTTCTGACAAATAGCGTTCATCGACTTTCACTGGTTCTGACTGGCCAATTACATCTACTGGAAACTCTTCATCTGGTGATGTCCGTTCCGGATATGCATCCCCGTAATTTATTTTCAACGCTTCTGCATTGTTAAAAGACGTATTTAATACAATAGAGATATCTTTAGTGACAAATTCGCCACCTTCTTGGTCGAGACTGGTAAACTTCAATTGCTTATCATGCATAACAGCTGTTGTCGTTTGGCCACCACCCATATCAATAACGATCGTACCAAAATCTTTTTCTCCGTCAGAAAGAATTGATTCTGTCAGCGCTAAAGGAGTAATCACCATTTCATTGACGATTAATCCGGCATTTTCCACGCATTTACGTATGTTATGGATGATCGTTTTTGGTCCGGTAAACAACAGACCGTACATTTCTAATCTTACGCCGATCATTCCACGAGGGTCTTTGATCCCCTCGAATCCATCGACAGTAAAATCTTGTGGCAAAATTGACACGATTTGACGTTCAGGAGGTATTGAACGAACAAGGGCAGCAGAAGCCACATTTCTGACATCTTCATCGGTGATTTCCTTTGAATCTCCGTTAACTGCAATCATTCCCTGGCAATTTTCTACTTCAAGCATGTTTGCTGGCAAACCGACACTTACGCCTTTGATCTGGATACCTGCTTTTTCTTCTGCTTGTCGTACTGCTCGTTGTATCGCTTGGACCGTTTTATCGATATCAACGATAATGCCTCGGTTAATCCCTTCTGATTTTGCGTTTCCTACTCCAATAATATTCATTTGGCTGTCGATATATTCAGCCACGACAACTTTAACAGATGTCGTTCCAATATCAAGGCCTACATACATTCCTGTTTTTGCCATGAATGGGATTCCCTCCTACTTACTATTCCATATACAAGCGAACAACTAGCGTCCGTTTTAAAATATACTTATTAATAGATATATTCACTGCTTTCAATTCTACCATAAATTACTGGTTTTTAGAAAGTACATTCTTACTTTTTAAAGTTGTTTTATCAATTTTCATTTAAACTTGACGGAGTTGTACTTGGATTGTCTTCTATTTGACTTGTTTCACTTGAATTATTTGAATCAGATGAGCCGTTTGTATCAGACGATTCAGGTGTATCTGCTGCTTGCGTTTCTGACTCTTCACTTGACCCATTTATTTGATCCGCGTTTTCTTCACTTCCAGTTGTTTCTTCCGTTTGGTCCGATTCTGCCGTTTCTTGAGTACTGCTGTAAGGATATGAGTAGATGCCAACTTCCATGTCGATTACACCTTTTTCATCCATGTCTTTGGCTACTTGCGAATAATATTTCATTTGGTTCGCAAGATTATTGATATTTACAATGACTTGATTGCCATCATTCATGTTCAATTGGATCAGGTTTTTATTACTTGCTCTTGGTGTATACTTGATTTCAGAGATTGCTTTTTGCAATTCTGATGATAACTGATTGTATTGCTTTGTTAATTCTTTGATTTTTGCTGAATCTTTGAACTCTTCCAAGATAGGGAGATTTTTTGTAGGATTTGCTACTTTTTCATCTAATACTGTTCCATTTTCAATTACTGGATAGTATTGGTTATCTTTTGCAATCAAAGCGATTTCTTTATATTCTGTCACATCCAAATCGAACTCATTTATCCCTTTGAAGTGTATAGTTGCTTTTTCGATTCTCGGCTGTGCTTTTTTTAGCCGTTCGATATAAGTGGATCGATCGAAATACTGCCCCCAGACATTTTCTCCCAATGACAATTTGGTATCAGAGATGATTTCCTGACTGTTGACTACCTTATTACCTGACACTGCAACTGCTTGTAGCTTGCTATAAGGAGAAACATAATAGATCAAAAAAATCAGCGGTATGCCCAATACAGTAATAATCAATGCTAACCGACGAAACAGTACTTTATGCCTTTGACTTTTTAAATTGGGGAGACGATTCAAAAAAGAACCGTTATACGGGCCACCGTTTTTCTTTTGCTTGATCTCTTCAAAAAATTCGATTTTTTTCTCGGACTGGCTTTCTGACTGGCTTATTTCTTGCTGTTCCTCTTGAACCGTTCTTTCTTCTTCAGAATCTGAAAGGGGTGTATCTAATGGTGTGTCTTCTTTTTTTGGCTCTTGGTTTTTCATCCCTTGTTCTGCCAGATATTTTCGGTTAGCCTTTTGCCAAGGAGTCAAATTGTTTTCATCAGAAGACGGATGAGACAATTTTTTAGGTTCTTTTTTCTTACTCACTAAGACCACCGCCTTTATTTTTTGATTATTTGATTCACTACGTCATAAAGACGTTTTGAAGCATCAGGGATGCCTTGTTCTTTAGAAGCTCGGCACATTTGCTTTTGCAATTCTTCATCATCCATGATTTCGTTAATTGTCTGACTTAGTGATTCACCCGTTAGCTCATTATCCGCAATCATTTTTGCTGCTCCTGCATGAACAAGACTCATTGCATTTTTAGTCTGATGATCATTCGTAACATATGGACTAGGAACCAGCACTGCCGGAAGCCCCAAAGCTGTAAATTCTGCGATCGAAGTTGCACCAGCACGTCCCACTAGCAGATCGCTCGAAGCCATGACTTCTGCCATATTTTTGATGTAAGGTTGGACACTAATGTTTTGTATTTCAGGATTTATTTTATTTAGGATTTCTTCATAATATCTTTCTCCTGAAGCATACAAGACTTGATAAGAGGAAGGAATATATTCACTTAAAAAAACCGATACCGCTTGATTGATTTTAAGTGCTCCTTGACTGCCGCCAAAAATCAAGACTGTTTTCTTTTCTGGATCCAACCCAAATGTTTTCAAAATATCTGATTTTTTAGTATCTGCTACTTCTTGTGCTCGAGGATTACCTACAAGGACTGATTTGTTTTCAGGAAAAAAAGGAGCCGCATCTTTGAATGAAAGAGCGATCCGATCCACATATCGGCTTAAAAATTTATTGGTAACACCTGGTACACTGTTTTGTTCATGGATAATAGTTGGAATTCCCATTTTTGATGCAGCATACACTACCGCTCCGGATACATATCCTCCAGTACCGATAACGATATCTGGTTGAAAATCACTGAGGATTTTTTTTGCTTGACGGATACTCTTAAGAAACAATCGGATTGTCTTGATATTATGCATGGAAATTTTTCGTTTAAAGCCTTGAATCTCCAAAGTATGGAAAGGCATTCCTGTATCAGGGACAATTTTATTTTCCAGACCACGTTTTGCCCCCACATACATGAATTCCGCATTCGGTACTTGTGTCTTCACATAATTGACAAAGGCAAGAGCTGGATAAATATGTCCTCCCGTTCCTCCGCCTGTAACCAAAATTTTCATTTTTTATCGCTCGCTTCTACTTTTTCTATTTTAATTGATTCACAGCTTCCATGAATCGGTTTCCTCTAGTTTCAAAATTAGGGTATTGATCCCAGCTGGCATTCGCTGGTGATAATAAAATCACATCACCATCTGTACTGTTTTCTAATGCTAAAGGAACTGCTTGTTCTACAGAATCGGCTGTTACTATCGTCTCGATGCCTGCTTTTTTTCCAGCATCGATCAATTTTTCTTTTGTTTGACCAAATACGATCATTGCTTTGATTCCTTTTAGTGAAGGAACCAATTCATCAAATGTATTTCCTCTATCTAATCCGCCTGCCAATAACACGACCTTAGCCGTTTCAAATCCGCTTAGAGCCATTTTAGTCGCTAAAATATTGGTTGCTTTTGAATCATTATAAAATTTTCTGCCTTGAATCTCTCCTACATATTGCGTACGATGCGGCACGCCATGGAATAAATGCAACGTTTGTCGTATAGCTTCATTTGATATACCATACAATTTTGCTACAGTAATAGCAGCTAGCGCATTTTCTACATTATGCGTACCAGGTACGCCAAGTTCAGAGATTTCCATTATTTTTTCTTTTCTATAATAAATTGCGTGATCGTCAGCATACGCACCGTCTTCCAACACTTCTTTTGTCGAAAAAGGTAGGACGCGTGCTTTTGTTCTTTGTGCTAATTCTTGTAGTTCTGACTGATTCCAGTTAAGAACCAGATAATCTTCAGCTGTCATATTTTTTTGAAGGTTCCATTTAGCTTTGACGTATTCTTTTCTTGTGCCATGATAATCAATATGTGCTTCATAAATATTGGTGATCACCGCTATATGAGGATGGAAATCTGTGATTCCCATGAGTTGAAAACTAGATAACTCCATCACGATTTTATCTTCTGGTTTCGCTTCTTGCGCGACACCACTTGCTGGATACCCAATATTTCCTGCTAAACGTGCAACTCCTTTGTCTACGCCTGCATTCAGTAGTAGTCCAGTCATTGTTGTTGTCGTGGTTTTTCCATTCGTTCCTGTAATCCCAATAATTGGGCATTCCGCTACTTCGTAAGCTAGCTCCACTTCCGTAATTACCGGAATACCCATTTCTTGGGCTTTTGCTACTAAAGGATGGCTGTAGGGAATCCCAGGATTTTTGACCATCAACGAAAATTCTTCATCTAGTAATTCGATTGGATGACTGCCTGTTATTACTTTTATCCCTAAAGAAAGCAATTCTTGTGCTTCCGGATTTTCATCAAAAGGTTTTCCGTCATTAACGGTGACAAGTGCGCCCAATTCATGTAATAATTTGGCCGCACTTACTCCGCTTTTTGCGAGTCCTAAGACAAGCACTTTTTTATTTTCACATGTTGATATTTTTTTCATTTCCTGTCATCTCCTACCAAACGATCCATAATGTGATCAATGAAGTCACAATGCTGATCAACCAAAAAACTGTATCAATCTTCCACTCCGACCATCCGCACATTTCAAAATGATGGTGGATTGGAGACATTTTAAAAATTCGTTTTCCCGTAAGTTTAAAGGATGTAACTTGAAGCATCACACTTGCAGTTTCCATAACATAAATCAAGCCAATCAAAAGCAATGTCCACTCTTGGTTCAGCATCATAGAAATTGCCGCTAAAAGTCCGCCCAAAGCTAATGAACCGACATCTCCCATAAAAATCTTGGCAGGTTTCCGGTTATAGACGAAGAATCCAAGTAAGCCACCTAAAACACTGAGACAAATGATTAATACATCATACTGATGCTGATGCCAAGCAATCAGACCGTAAGCTGCAAAAGAGATGCTGCCTAAGCCAGCAACTAATCCATCGATACCATCCGTCAGATTGACCGCATTTGAAAATCCAACAAGCCAGAAGATAGCGAAAACCCCATAAATGATTCCTAAAGGCAGATCCAACCCAAAGAAATTCAATACACCTGGATAGCCTTCAGAACGGTAAACAAGATAAAAGATGATTCCCCCTAGAACCTGTCCAATCAGTTTCTGTTTCGAGTTCAGCCCCATGTTTCTTTTCTTGAAGATCTTTATAAAATCATCAAGAAAACCAATTACTCCATATAATGCTAATACAAAAAGCAAGATGAAAAGAGTAGGAGTCAGCTGTTTTTGCCAAGCTCCAACCCAAATCCCTGTCAAAATAGAGCCGATCAGAAACACTAAGCCGCCCATTGTAGGAGTTCCGGCTTTGATATTGTGCCACTTTGGTCCCTCCTCGCGAATCGCCTGACCTTGCTTTTTCATTTGAAAGTAACCAATAAATAGCGGCATTGCGGCAATCGTCATTGCACAACTGCTGACAATGGGAATCAATGCTTGTGTCCATTCCATGCTCTTTTCTCTCCTATTTCTCTTCTTATTCTTCTAAAGTAAAATTAAGTTTTTCTTTTGTGATTTTTTCATATGGAGCAAGTTCTTGTTTGACACAATAACCATCCCCATCAAAACTAACTTCGATACCAAGGATTTTCCCTAGCTTCATGATATCTGCTTTTGACCATCCAGTTACATCAGGCATCAGCTTGTCGCCGCCAGTATATAGAATCAGTTTTTCTCCAGAGATCAACTGATCACCGTTGGCAGTAGATTGTTTTTGTACTTTTTTCCCGTTACCGATAACGACAGGTTGCAGTCCGCTTTTTTGAGCATCCGCTGCTGCAACATCTGCTTCTAGATTACGATAATCGGCTACAGATACTTTTTCTGTTTTGGTTTCTGTATCCGTATCTTCTTCAGTTTCTTTAAAATCCATTGCCCGTTTCATCAATGGATTTGCGATTTTAGCCAAAGCCATTCGATCATATGTCTTAGGGTGTTTCATTGTTAGATACAAGACATAGTCTGGATCTTCAGAAGGAACCATCTCCACAATCGAATACAGGTAGGCTGTATCTCCTGTTTGGTATCCCCCTGTATCAGAAGCGATTTGGGCTGTTCCGGTTTTTGCCGATACATTGTATCCAGGTACACTATATACGCCATAAGCACTACCGTAGTTTTCGCTTTCGACAACATCTCTCATATATTCACGGACTTTTTCTGTTGTTTCTTTTGAAAAAGGTTGTCCTAGAACTTCTGTTTGAGTTGTTCGCTCTTCTCCAGTTTGAGGATCCACTACTTTGCTGATATATCGAGGTTGAATCATTGTACCGTTATTCGCAATAGAAGTGAAAGCTTTCATCATTTGGAAATTCGTCACACCTACCGCTTGTCCATAAGCACTCATTGCTCGGTCGACAATATTTGATGTAGGCAAAGCACCATTTACTTCGTCATCTAATCCAGAATAGGTACTTTGTCCAAATCCTAGTTTTTGTAAATAATTGTACCATCGTCCGCCTAATCGCTGTTCCAGTATGACCATCCCGACGTTACTTGACCATGAAAGAGCTTGTCGCATGGTCAGCACACCTTTTTCACCAAAGTCATGGTCATTGATCGTCGCATCTTCTACTTGGATTTTTCCAGATTGGAAGGTTTCATTCTCGTTGAATTCTCCTTCTTCGATAGCGGCTGCAGTAGTGAAAACCTTCATGGTTGATCCTGGCTCATAACTATCTTGTACCAAGAAATTACGCCAGATAGCATCTTCTCCAGTCAAACCTTCCATTGTTTCGGGATTGAAAGTAGGACGCTGCCCCATCGCCAAAATCTCTCCAGTTTTTGCTTTCATCAAGACTGCTGTCAATTCTTCCGGTTGATATTCTTCATTTACTTGATCCATCAGTGTTTCCAAATAACTTTGTAGTCTACTGTCCAAAGTCGTGTAGATATCTTGTCCATCAACAGCTTTTTCTTCTTCTGCTACTGTACCTGGCAGAGGATTTTGAAAATTATCTTTTTGATAAATAATCTTACCATCTTTACCGCTCAAAATATCATTGTAAGCAGACTCCAAACCTAGTTTACCAACTAAGCCATTCTCATCTTTGTCTGGAACTGCATATCCGATAAAATGAGAAGAAAAGACGCCATTTGGATACATCCGAGCCTGATGGTCGACAAAGTAAAGACCAGCGACACCTTCTTTTTTCATATCTGCTTCGATGTTTTGCTTGGTTTCTTGGGAGATATTTTTCCCATAGCTACCAAATTCAACTTGATACAGCTCTTTTTTTGCGCCATCTTCTAAAATATTCAGTGCATCTTTTTTGTCTATAGAAAGATTCTTATGCAGGATTTCTGCTATTTTATCAAAATTCTTTTCTTCGACATACAGTTTTTTATCCCCAGAAGTATATGTTTTTGAGAGTATCGCTTTAATTGAATAAGAGGAGGCATCTTCTGCGAGCGCCACACCGTTACGATCATAAATCGTTCCTCTTTTTGCTTTTACTACTTCACTTCCTTGGTACAACTGTTTTGTTTTTTCAGCTAATGAGGTACCAGCAACATGACCTCCAATAACGATATACGAGAAACGGACGGCAAATAAAAAGAACAATCCAATACTCGTAGCAAATAAAATGATACCTACTTTTTTGCGATTGTTCATCGGATTTAGATTTTTCTTTTCCATAAACCGCCGAATTTTATTTTTAAGACTCATTTACTTCACTTTCCTTAAATTGTCGTCATTAATAGACAATCCTTTTTCTTCTGCGATTTGTTTAATCCGTTCAGTACGAGAAAGTTCATTTTTTTCTTGTTCTAAACTCGTTTTTTCTTGCTTTTTATCATTGATTTCTGTTTGTATTGATGTGATTTCTTTTTCAGCTCCGCTGATATTTGTACGCAACATGACTGTTAAAACACATAAAGCAACAATAGCAATCGCCACGCTTGCCACAGCAATTTTTTCCAAAGCAGAAATCTGCTTCAATCGTTTTGCTGGTGATTGTGGAAGAATGATTTCTTGATTCGAAGAAGAATCTGGCATTTGTTGTTCTGGCTGATCCACCAATTCAGGTAAATCATATTCGTACTCTTGCATTTTCTTTAATTCTGCCATCATTCTACTCCTCTTTCATTCTTATTTTTTCTGCAATACGTAACTTTGCACTGCGTGATCGATTGTTTTCTGCTAACTCTTCCTCTGAAGGAAGGATTGGTTTACGAGTAATAACTTTCAGTTCCGGTTGAAATTCGTCAGGTATGACAGGAAGTCCCGGTGGTAAATCTTGTACCGTACTATATTCTTTAAACATACTTTTGACAATTCTGTCTTCTAATGAGTGAAATGTGATCACACTGATTCTTCCATTGACTTTCAACAACCGGATTGCCTGTTCTAAAGAGGTCTCTTCGGCACCAAGTTCGTCATTTACTGCAATCCGCACAGCTTGAAAAATTCTTTTTGCAGGATGCCCGCCTTTTCTTCTTGCGGGAGCTGGGATGACTTGTTTAATGATTTCGACAAGCTCACCAGTTGTTTGGATTGGTTTTGTTTTTCGTACTCGTTCGATTTCACGAGCAATTTGTTTGGAAAATTTCTCCTCGCCATAGCGGAAGAAAATCTTTACTAATTCATGGTAGGAATATTCATTAATTACGTGATAAGCGGTTAAAGGAGCTGACTGATCCATACGCATATCCAAGGGTGCATCTTGATGATAACTAAATCCACGTTCTGCTTCATCTAGTTGAGGAGAGGAAACCCCTAAGTCATACAAAATACCATCTACCTTATCTACATACTCACTCAAGCGTTCTTCTAATTCTCTGAAATTCGCTTTGATAAATGTGACCATCCCTTGTTCGACATAAGAAGCTAAACGCAGCTTGGCGTGATCGATTGCTTTTTGATCTTGGTCAAACGCATACAGGTGCCCTTTAGAACTTAGTTGGCTCAATAAATATTCACTATGTCCGGCACCGCCGAGTGTACAGTCTACATAAACGCCATCCGGTTTGATGTTCAATCCATCTACCGTTTCTTTCAACATGACTGTATAGTGTTGAAATGTTTCAGTCATTAGTCAGCCTCTTCCTATTCTTATAGTCCGAAATCAATCATATTTTCAGCAATTTCGTCAAAATTCTCTTCTGCTTCTGCAGAAAAATCTTCCCATCGTGTCTCATCCCAAATTTCAATTCGGTTAGATACGCCGATGATTACGCACCCTTTTGTCAAAGCTGCATAATTTCTTAACGTGCTTGGTATATTGATCCGTCCTTGTTTATCAAGTTCGCATTCAGTGGCAGCCGAATAGAAGAATCGCACAAATGTACGTGCGTCTTTTTTAGCCAACGGCATTTCGTTCAGCTTAGCTTCCAGATTTTCCCATTCGCTCATCGGATAGCCGAAAAGACAACCATCCAATCCGCGTGTCAGAACAAACTTTTCGCCAAGTTCTTCACGAAGTTTTGAGGGAACGATTAAACGTCCTTTTGCATCAATATTATGTTGGAATTCACCCATCAACATTGAAAGCCCCCCATTCCTCCACTAACTAAAATTAGTCTACCACAATCCCCCACTTTCTACCACCTTTTCTAGGAAATCCGGGAACAACTTTTTTTATTCATAAACATTTTTTTAAGAATCAAGCTGCAAAAAGCCTTTTAAAAGACTTTTTGCAGCTTTTCTGCTTTTTTCATAGGTAAGAAAGTATATTCACAATAATCAAGACCGCGTACAAGACGATTGTCAGCAGAAAAACCAAACGCCAAGTCATCTTGAAATAACGCGAATAAATGATTTCTTCATAATAATATGCTTGAAAAATAGCAATACAGATGCCCAGTAGTAAAACAGAAATAAAGAAAAACGGCAGGATAGAAATTGTCGCTGTGTTTCTAGACAACGCATGCATACCGCCCCACAAAAAAGGAATCGCCAAATCAGGGGCTTTTATTTTAAAACGACGATTTAACGAAAATAATTTTACAAGAAATTGGCAACCAAACAAAACGATTACCGGGTAAATATACCAAAACAAGATAAGTGGTGTGAATGTGCCCATGAACGTAAACTCCTTTTTTATCGTTGCTTCAAGTATACTGTATATACTTTACACAACTGTTTCATTTTATTTAAATTTATGCAGTTATATTCTATATCTTACAAACACATTCCATGTATTCCAATCCCCTATCCGTTATAATAAAAGAAACAGGCAACAGGAGGAAAATCATGATCAAATATTTTACATTAGATAATGAGAAACTGCGTAATACCGGAAAGGAAACTGACCAAACGATCTGGTATTGTGTAGAACGTCCCAATCAAGAAGAGATTCATCAGCTGACACATCAATTTGAAATTCCGTCAGATTACATCACTTCCATATTGGACGATGCAGAAAATTCCCGTACAGAAGAATTCAATCAATCAAAGTTGACAAAACCAGCGTTATTATTGTTACAATATCCGTTTGCTAAAACAAGTCCTAGCGGTTATTTTCAAGTGGATACATACCCGCTCTCTATCATTTTGACGCCCAAAAAGAAGCTTATCACAATTACGAATCATGAACCACTATTTTTAAAGAAAGTCTTTAGTCAAACCTTTCCAAAAAGCGATGTTTCACCCAATCTCAATATCTTCTTTCAATTCATCTGGCAGGTTACACTGTCTTATAACAGTTATTTAGCTACGCTTCAATCTCAATGCGATACTTTGGAAGCCAAACTTCAAGTATCAACTGAAAACAAACAACTTTATCAAATCATGGATATCCAAAAAAGCCTTGTTTATTTCAGAGAAGCGACTTCTGCTAATTTAGATGCATTGAAAGAATTAGCGCAAAATAAACTTTTCCAAGAAAATCATGCGTTGAAAAACCATCTGCGTGATGTATTGGTAGAAACAGAGCAAGCAATGACTACTTCTCGCATTCAATTAAAACTAGTAGAACAAATGAATCAGACTTTTTCAGCAATTGTATCGAATAATTTGAATAATATTATGAAAATTTTAACTTCTTTAACGATTATATTAACTATACCAACAATCATCGGAAGTATCTATGGGATGAACATCAAGCTACCCATTGCTGAAAGAGATGATGCGTTTATCTGGCTAGTCCTATTAACATTATTTATTTGTATCGTAACTACCTATTATTTAAAAAAAGGGAAGTTTTTATAAAAAAGACCTCTTGTAGAAAAGACAAAAAGATTGTACACTTGGATTAACTAATTAATTACGAGGTTGAAAACAATGCGTGAAAAAAAACAAACAAGTACTTTTGCTAAAGTAACAAAATTTGTCATTTGGACGATGCTGATTTTAACGATTGGGTCTGTTGTATTGACTGCTGTCATGAGTGTCATGTAAAAAATAAAATATAGCTATCAGCTGCTAAAAAGGACCTGAACCACTACGAGGTGGATCAGGTCCTTCTTGCGAGTTGCAATAGTTCTTTTGCATGTTCGAGTGTCAGTTTTGTAATCTCACTTCCAGCTAGCATGCGTGCAATTTCTTCTTCTCTTTCTTTTGTTTTCAATTCTGAAACAGAAGTTTGCGTACGACCATCAATCACTGCTTTCACGATATAATATTGATAGTCGGCGACTGCGGCGACTTGCGGTAGATGAGTGATGCACAAAACTTGAGAGTATTTCGATATTTGAGAAATTTTATCCGCGATGGCTTGTGCAACTCTTCCACTTACACCTGTATCCACTTCATCAAAGATAATACTTGTCACACCTTGCTCAGAAGAAAAAATCGTTTTCAAAGCCAGTAACATCCGAGATAATTCGCCACCAGAAGCGACTTTCACTAAAGGCTTCAGCGGCTCTCCTGGATTGGTCGTAATGTAGAATTCGATTTGGTCAAACCCATCATGATTCAATTGTCTGTTTTCTTCTTTTAAGAAACGTACTTCAAACTCAGTGTTTTCCATATACAGACTTTTTAATTCATGCAGAATGGATTTTTCCAATTCTTTTGCGATTTTTTTACGCGCTTCATGAAGATCTGCGGCTTGTTGCTGAAGTAGAAGCTCTTTTTGCTCTAGTTCCTCTTTCATTTTGTCCAATTGACCTTCTGAAAAATCAGAAGAAGCTAGCTCTTCGGTGATTTCGTCATAGTAAGCCAATATCGACTCAATGGATTCGCCATATTTGCGTTTCAACTGTCGGATTAATTCTAGACGTTGAGTCACTTCTTCTAAACGGTTCTCATCTAACTCCAACAAATCGATTTGACGACTCATGTCTCCGATTGCATCTTGTAACAAATAGTAAGCACTTTGGATATTTTCATAAATTGCTTCATACTCCACATCTAGATGTGCGATCCCTTGCAATTCTGCAACGGCCAAGCCAACGCCATCTACACTGTTTTGTTCATTATTCGTCAGTGCTCCGTAGCCTGCAGCTAATCCATCAGCAATTTTTTGATAATTGCTAAGTTTTTCTCTTTCTTCTTTTAATTTCTCTTCTTCTCCGACTTGCAAATCAGCAGCAGCTATTTCTTCTTGCTGGAAATGGAGCATATCTATTCTCTGAACATAGGATTTTTCATTTTGCTGCACTTTTCGTACCCTTTTTTCCAGCTCACGATAAGAGGTATATTCTTGCTGATAACTCTTTTTCTTCTGTTGGAAAGCTGCATCTCCAAAACGATCCAATAAAGCAAGATGTGATTCAGGCTGGAGCAGTTCCTGATGTTCGTTTTGCCCTTGGATATCCACTAAATAACTGCCGATTTTCCTTAGATTAGCTAGCGTGATGATGTGACCATTCACTCGGCAAACATTTTTTCCAGTCAACGACATATCTCGTCGAACGATCAGATTGTCTTCATCCGTTTCGATACCTAATTCAACCATCAATTCAGAGAATCCTTCTTGTTTCGGAAGTTCAAACAATCCTTCAAGAATGCATTTTTCTGCGCCTTGACGTATATAATCGCTTGAACCTCTTCCTCCTGCTAACAAACCTAAAGCATCGATAATGATGGATTTACCCGCACCAGTCTCTCCGGTCAGCGCGGTCATTCCTTCGTGAAAAGAAAGCCGCAATTCCGGAATAATCGCAAAGTTAGTAATACTGATTTCTTGTAGCATCACATTCGCTCCTCAACTTAAAGGTAATGCAGGAAGTCTTTCTTTAGTAAAACTGCCTGGTCTTCAGTTCGTGTAATCATCAAAACATTATCGTCATCATTGATAATCGAAAATAATTCTTTCTTGTAGCGCTTATCGATCAAATTCGCTGCTGCCGAAGCATTCCCCGGCAAAGTTTTCAAAGTAACAAATTTTTCCATTTGGTCAACTGCTACGAAAGCGTCTTTTAACAGTTTTTCCAATTTAGTATTTACATCTTCATTTGTTTCAGCTGGTATACTATAACGGTAGCCGCCATCTGAGGCCGGTACCTTAATCAGTTTTAGTTCCTTTATATCTCTGGAAATCGTAGCTTGAGTAACAGATATTCCTTTGCTTTTCAGGATTTCAACAAATTCTTCCTGCTTTCGGATATCTTGCTCACTCAACAATCGAGTAATCAAACGATGCCGATCTTTTTTTCTCATTACGTCTTCGCTCCTTAGCTTATTCTTCTTAACCAATGATAGCTTATTTCCTTGGTATAATAAAGAAGAATCCGCATACTTCTCACTTGATTTTCACAGTTACAATTTATTTATGGTCAAACTGTTCGTGTGCGTTTGAAACCACTTCTGCCATATTAATAGCTGGATTGATCGTGCCGCTTTCAGGTACCTTCCTCAAGTGAGCCAAGAACTCGATATTTCCTTCTCCCCCCGTGATTGGAGAATAACTTACTTCCAGCACATCATATCCACCTTGTGCCGCAAATGACAAAATGTCTTCTAAAATTTTTTGATGGGTCTGTGCGTCACGAACAATTCCGTTTTTCCCTACAGCTTCTCTGCCTGCTTCGAATTGGGGTTTGATTAAGGCAATCACTTCTCCCTCTTCTTTTAAAATAGCATGTAATGGAGGCAGCATCAGTTTTAGTGAAATAAAAGAAACATCGATGACAGCAACTTCTGGAATCCCTAAGGTAAAGTCTTCGGGTTTTGCATAACGAAAATTCACTCTTTCCATTACGACGACTCTAGGATCTTGTCTGATTTTCCAAGCTAGCTGATTGTAACCGACATCTAAAGCATAGCTCATTTTAGCGCCATTTTGCAAAGCTGCATCAGTAAATCCGCCAGTGGAAGCACCGATATCTAACAATGTTTTTCCTTCAACAGATAGATCAAATGCTTTGAGCGCTTTTTCTAATTTTAATCCACCCCGAGAAACATAAGGAAGTTTTTTACCTTTGACTCTTAATTCACTACTTACTGGAATTTTTTCTCCCGGTTTATCAAACCGCTCGTTTTTTTCGTTGTAAATCAAACCAGCCATAACTGAACGTTTGGCTTGTTCTCTTGTTTCAAATAATCCTTGTTTGACCGCTAATACATCTACGCGTTCTTTTTCCATTCTTTCCCTCATTTCTCCACATCAAATTGCTTGATCATCTGGCGCATCAGCCTGCCATCAAAAGAAAAAACGTCCTCTTCTAATTTGTCTATGATCTTATTAGCGGATAACAACTCAATCTCCAACGCCTCATGTGTCTTTTCTAGTCCTAATAAACGCGGGTAAGTGTTTTTTTCCATACGTTCATCTTTGCCAGCTGTTTTCCCTAACGTTTTCGTTGTACCAATCACATCAAGTAGATCATCTCTTATCTGGAAAGCCAAACCTAAATGTTCGGCTAATCGTTGAAGTAGCAATAAGATTTCTTCAGGTTGCTTCGCTAATATACCTCCAGCTAGCAAGGCATAACGAATCAAACGTCCTGTCTTTCTTTCATGAATAAATGCTAATTCCTCTAATGAAAGCTTTTTTGATTCTCCTTCGATATCTGCAGCTTGTCCAGCCACCATACCTTGTGCCCCCGCACAAACAGCTAATTGCTGAAGCAACAGAAGCTTAGGAGAATGACCCAAGTGTGCCATACTGATCAGCTGGAATGCGCCTGTCAGTAAACCATCTCCAGCCAATATAGCTAACGCTTCGCCGAATACTTTGTGATTGGTAGGTTTTCCCCTTCGAAGATCATCATTGTCCATCGCAGGCAAATCATCGTGGATCAAGGAATACGTATGCACCATTTCTAAAGCAGCTGCTACTTGATAGACGGGAACATCGATAGGCTCATCAAAGGAAGCAACGGCCGCTAAAAGTAATAAGGGACGGATTCTTTTTCCACCTGCTTTCACTGAATAAGTCATCGCATCACAGAGCGCTCTATCCGTCGTATGTTCATCTAAAAAAGACAAGATTTCTTTTTCTACAGCAGGTAGATGAATAGCTGAAAAGTCAGTTAATCTCATCTCAGCTTTCCTCGTTTCCGTCAAAATCAACTTCTTCATTTGATTCTGTCATCATTTTCGTCAAAGTTTCTTCTGCTTTAGCTAAGGTATCTTGGCAATGTTTGCTTAATTCCATTCCTCGTTTAAACGAATCTAGAGCTGATTCTAATGGAACGTCTCCTTGTTCTAGCTGCATGACGATTTTTTCTAATTCTTGCAGTGACTCTTCAAAAGTTGGATTTTCCATATTCTTATTCTCCTTTATCTATCTCTTGTACTTGTCCTTTAACGATTCCATCTTGATAATGGATTGTCAGCAAATCCCCTTGATGAATCTCGGAGACACTTTTTACTACTTGATCATTTAACGTCGTATAGCTGTAGCCTCTTCCCATGATTTTCAATGGACTCAACAAATCAAGAGATTGAACAGCTTGAGCAAAACGCTGCTGCTGTTGTTTCATATATTGTTGGATTTTCTCTTCTAAACGTTTTTCTAGATAAGCAGTTTCTTGGCGGGCTGCTTTGACTCGATAAAGCGGAGCCACTTGTTCCAATTGGTGGCTTAACGCGATCGTTTGCTTTTCTTTTGCATGATAAATCTGCTGTGTAGCTTGATATAATCGCTGTTTCAATTGATCTAATTTGATGGTCTGACCTTCATACAATCTTTCAGGCTGCCGAAAGACATAGGAACGTCGAGCACGCTCGAACCGTTCTTGTTTGCGCTGGATCTGGCGTACAAACGCCTGCTGCAATCTAGCTTGCCGTTCTTGAATGCGCATCAACTCTTCTGACAAAACAGGAACAGCTAATTCTGCAGCTGCTGTTGGAGTAGCAGCCCGAACATCTGCTACTAAATCAGCGATCGTGGTATCTGTTTCATGTCCCACAGATGAGATCACCGGCGTATTGGCTTGATAAATCGCTCGGGCAACCCGTTCTTCATTAAACGGCCACAAATCCTCAATCGATCCGCCCCCACGACCAATGATCATTGTATCAAAATCGCCCATCTCTTCTACTCGTCGGATATTTTTGACAACATTGTCCGCTGCTTGATTCCCTTGTACAACGGTTGGGAACAAAACCAATTGGACAATTGGATACCTTCTTTTCACCGTCGTGATGATATCGCGTATAACCGCTCCGCTTGGACTGGTAAGAATCGCGATTCGCTTTGGGAAACGCGGCAACATTTTTTTAGGACCTTGAAAAAGGCCTTCCTTCATCAGCTTTTCTTTTCGTTCTTCCAATTCTTGATATAAAGCACCTATTCCATCAGGCTCCATGTGCTCTACATAGATTTGATACGAACCTCCCGCTTCATAGAGTGAAATACGCCCAACAACAAGGACTTTCATTCCTTCTTTTGGATGGAATCGTAATTTTTGGAATGCACCTTTGAACATAATAGCAGATATTTTTGCATGATCATCTTTTAAGCTGAAATATTGATGGGCATTGGCGCGTAAACGGAAATTCGATATTTCACCGGTTAAATATACCCGTTCTAAATAAGGATCGGCATCAAATTTACGTTTCAAATACCTCGTTAATGTAGTGACAGTTAAATATTCTTGTGCCATTTATTCACCTGCTCCAAAAGCTTCGGCAGATTTTACGGTTTGATACATCAGCATTGTGATAGTCATTGGCCCTACACCCTTTGGCACAGGAGTGATCCAGCCTGCAATAGGCTCCACTTCATCAAATTTCACATCACCGATCAGCTTACCGTTAGCATCACGGTTCATCCCTACATCGATCACTACAGCACCTGGTTTTACGAATTCTTTTGTGACAAAATGTCCACGTCCTATTGCTACGACTAAGATATCTGCTTCTTGTGCCAGTTCAGCCAGATTTTCGGTTTTAGAATGAGCAACAGTAACAGTTGCATCTGCCATCAAGAGCAGCTGAGCCATCGGTTTGCCGACGATATTGCTTCGTCCGATAACTACTGCTCGTTTACCCGCCGGATCGATAGAATAAGCTTCAAACATTTTCATGATGCCGTATGGCGTACAAGGAATCTTGTCCGGTTTACCCGCAAGGAGTCTGCCTAAATTCATTGGATGAAAACCGTCTACGTCTTTTTCAGGACGGATAGCTAACAGGATCTTTTCTTCATCTATATGCTTTGGCAATGGTAATTGGACCAATATACCATGAAATCTAGGATCTTGATTGTATTTTTCGATTTCTGCAAGTAGTTCGTTTTCAGAAATCGTCTCAGGATAACGCTCTACTGATGAATGGATTCCGATTTCTTTTGCTACGCGTTCTTTATTTCTTACATAGATTTGACTGGCTGGATTTTCCCCTACCAATAAAACAACTAATCCGGGATGGATACCATTATCTTTCAATTTTTGGATTTTTTCAGCAATGTCTGCCTGCATTTTTTCAGCTAATTCTTTTCCGTTAATCAATTCTGCCATCTAACCACTCCCAGATATTTTTTGTGTTTTCATTCTACCATAGAATTTTCCCGATTTATAACAGGTTTATGATGATTCACAGAAAAAAGCTAGGACTTACGCCCCAGCTTCTAATTCTTTTAATACATTGGATAAAACACCGTTGACGAATTTACGCGAACGGTCATCACTAAATGTTTTTGCCAACTCAATTGCTTCATTTAAAGCAACAGCCGCTGGTACATCTGTCACATAAGTCATTTCAAAAATCGCGATACGCAAGATCACCAAATCCATTTTTGAGATCCGATTGATATGCCAATTGTTTTTCAAATGTTTTTCGATCACTTTATCCAATTCATCTTTTTTTGCACAGACACCGCCAACTAGCGTATCAAGATAAACAGGAACAAACTCTGATTCATCTTCATTGATCATGTCGCGGTGGTCTAATTCGATTGCGTTGAAAATCGCATCTTCTTTTGTTAGGTCTGCATTGAAGTCTAACGGAAATAAAGCCTGCAATGCCATCTCCCGAATCTCGTGTCTTGATAATTCTTTATTCATTCTCTTCCTCTTCGTCTTCAAAAAGTTCTTCGATTGTTGGTTGTTCTAATTTTTCAGGAACAACAGCTACTACATGGATATTGACTTCAGCTAGATCGATATCTGTCATGAAAAGGACTTGCTGGCTAACCCGTTCTTGCATTTCCATTGCAACTTTAGGAACTGAAACACCATATTCCAGGTAGCAGTAAAGATCTACTTTCAAGCCATCTTCCTCATTTGCCAAGTAAACACCTTTTCCGTGAGCTGCTCGTCCTAATAATTCAGTGACATTGCTGGCAAAAGTTCCGCGCATTCCGTATACGCCTTCTACTTTAGAAGCAGCAATCCCGATGATTACTTCGATGACTTCAGGAGCAATCACAATCTCTCCCAAATCTTGGTTTGCGTTTAAAATCATATTTTTTTCATCTGCCATTTATTTATTCCTCCCTTTGCCTAAGCACGAGATACATCCGAATTCTCTATGATGCGGCTATAATGATCATTTGGTAAAAAAACTGACGCCGATCAGCTGCAAATTGCTATGAATTGGAGAAAATATCCAACTTTATTATCTCTTACAGCTTAAAAGTTCTTCTATAGTGTATCATTAAATCAAGCGATTTTCTATAACAAAGTCTGTGAACACTGATTTTTACGCTTACTTCTTTTATGGACGAGACTATAAGATGATCAATTCTTTTGGTGAACGAGTCAATACACGATTGCCATCTTCTGTGATCAGCAAATCGTCCTCAATACGTACCCCACCGATTCCTGGTAAGTAGATCCCTGGCTCGTCAGTAATTACATTTCCTGGTACAAATTGTTTTTCCGCACGAGAAGAAACATTCGGTCCTTCGTGGATCTCCAGACCGATCCCATGTCCTGTAGAATGTCCAAATGCTTCACCGTAACCATGTTTTGAAATATAATCTCTAGCAACTGCGTCTAATTGTACACCAGTCATTCCTGGTTTCGCAGCATCAATAACCGCTAATTGCGCATCTAGAACTACTTGATATATTTCTTTTAATTTTTCTCCAGGATCACCAATAGCGAATGTACGTGTCATATCAGAAACATATCCTTCGTAATAGCAGCCAAAATCCAACGTGATCAAGTCACCTTGTTCGATGAGTTTCTTGCTTGCTACACCATGCGGCATAGCCGAACGCAATCCGCTAGCAACGATCGTATCAAAAGAAACACCTGAAGCGCCAAGAGAACGCATATAAAAGTCTAGTTGATTTGCGACTTCAATCTCAGTCATGCCCGGTTGGATCATTTTCAGGATGTGATCATAAGCCATATCCGCAATATTACATGCTTTTTCGATAATGGCGATTTCTTCTTCATCTTTCACTTCTCTAAGTTCTTCAATCATCTGTGAAACAGGTACTAATTCCGCATCGATGATTTCTTCTAAAACCGAATATTCTAAAAATGAGACTGTTGTTTCCTCAAAAGCTAATGAGTGCAGTTCTTCTTTGCGTACTAAGTTTGCTACCTCATCAAAAATAGGTCCGACATTTTTAATAATTTCAAATCCTTGAGCCTGCGCTGCCGCCTGCTCGGTATAACGAAAATCAGTAATAAAAAATGCATTTTCCAAAGTAATAACAGCTAATCCTGTCGTACCTGTAAAGTTCGTTAAGTAACGAAGATTGTACGGACTGGTAACCAAAAATGAATCCAAATTTTCTTCTTGCATTTTTTTGCGCAATTTTTCTACACGTAGCATCATAATGAAACTCCCTCTTTCTTTGCACGCTTTTTTCTATTATAGCAAACTTTTCTTCGTACACGACAGTTAAATAAAAATTTCCGGAAAACTTCTTTTTCTTTTAAAGAAAGAAAGCCAAAAAGGAGTCACAGTCTCGCTGCAACTCCTTTTAGTTTACTATTTTGTAAAAAACTTATGACCGTTTTCCAAAGAAAAACGAGACAACTGCTACCAAAATCACTGCACCTAAAATAGATGGAATAAGTGCCATACCTGCAGCTTTTGGTCCCCATTCGCCGAAAATCGCTTGTCCAATACTTGAACCAACTAATCCAGCAATGATATTCGTGATACAGCCCATCGAATTTCCTTTGCTGGTGATTGCACCTGCAATCGCTCCGATCACAGCTCCAACAATCAATGTCCATAACCAACTCATAATATAACCTCCTTCTTTGCTAATCAATTTTAGCATAAGGGATTTAAAGGGGACAAATAATTGGTTTGGTCAACTTTTATTTTTTACTTGGGTTTGAAAATCCCTTTGATCCCTCGTTTGATAACATCGACTAAGCTTAATGATTTAACCATATGACTAGGTTCTACATATTCACGTATCGCTTTTAACACCATTTTGGGCTTTTTAGAAGAAAAAGAATAAGTCCCATTTCTTTTTGTTTGGATAGCAAAACGAGGAATCCATTTTCCTTTGAACATAACGGAAGCAATCACATAGTCGACTTCTTCCCATGGAATCTGAACAAATTTTCGGGCATCTCTTTCATTGTAAAATTCAAAACCTTTATCGCCAATCATGATTTTTCCATACTCAGCAATTCCCAGATAGGAAGTAGCATTAATCGTTAAATCGACTTTCGTATTGATTGATTGTACCATTTATTCTACTCCATTCTTTAAATTAACTAGTGAATCAATTATAGATGTTTTTACCTATTTAAGCAAAGAATCTTCTAATGTACTGATAAAAAAACTGTGCCAATAGGAATTGGCACAGTTTTCCAAAGTAACCGTTTTTTCAGAAACAAGTAGTTTCAACCATTACTTAACTTACATATATTTTCAAGATTACATTAACCCAATCAAGTGGAAGACAATACCAACCACAAATAATCCAAGGATAATGACAATAGGTGATACTTTTTTCTTAAGTAACCACATACAGAATAATGTTAAACATAGAGCAGCTAGACCAGGAATCAAACTATTCAAGTTATCTTGTAAAGTAGTTACTTTTTCAGATGACAGTGACAAACCAGCAGCTTGTTGTTCCAATGCAGTTTTAATTCCTTCTGCACCAGAAGGCAAGTTATTCCAGTCGATATAGGCACCTTTATCAAGTTTGACTGTTGAAACAACAGGAGTAAAGTTAATTGATACCCAGCGATTAACTAGCGATCCAAGAATAAACATCCCTAGAATCGAAGCACCTTTTGTGATATCTTGCAATAATCCACCAGATAAATCTTCTGTAATTTTAGAACCAGCTTTATAACCAAATTCTTGTGTATACCACATAAATGCCATACGGATGATGTTCCAACCTAGGAAGTAAATGATAGGTCCTAAGATGTTCCCGCTCATCGCTAGAGAAGCAGCCAACGCTCCAAGGATAGGTTTTACTGTAAACCAGAATACTGGGTCACCGATACCAGCTAAAGGCCCCATCATACCAACCTTAACCCCTTGAATTGTTACGTCATCAACAGGTGCACCATTTGCCCGTTCTTCTTCAAGTGCTAGAGTAACCCCAATAATTGGAGATGCTACATATGGATGTGTATTGAAGAACTCTAAGTGACGTTCCAATGCAGCCGCACGATCTTCTTTTGTTTTATATAATTTTTTAATTGCTGGAATCATAGAGAATGCCCAGCCACCATTTTGCATACGTTCGTAGTTCCAAGATCCTTGAAGGAAAGTCGAACGCCACCAAACAGAAACACGATCTTTTTTAGATAATTGAATTCTTTCTTCTGCCATTTTCGTGTACGCCTCCCTTAATAGTTATCGATTATATCGCCCAGTGGGTCACCAGTATTTGAGCTTCCACCATTATTACCAGAACCGCCACCTTGTTTAGAAAGTGCCAAGTAGATAAGAGCTAAAGCTACACCGATTGCCCCTAGTCCGATAAGTGTAATTTCGGAAACAGTTGCTAAAACAAAACCAATTGCAAAGAATGGCCATACTTCTTTAGTTGCCATCATGTTAATAACCATTGCATAACCTACAGCAACAACCATACCTCCACCAATAGCAAGACCGTCTGTTAACCAGACTGGCATAGATTCTAGCAAGCCTTTCACTGGACCTTCGCCGATAGCTAAGATCAATCCAGCAGGAATAGCAATACGAATACCTTGCATGCAGATAGCAATAATGTGCCATAATTCAACTTTTCTAAAGTTACCTTCTTTTGCAGCAGCATCCATTAAATGAACGAATGCAGTTGCGATTGTACGGCAGATGATTGTTAATAATAAACCAGCAACAGCAAGAGGTACAGCAATAGCGATAGCTGAAGAAACCCCAGCTCTTCCTTGTCCACCTAATACTAAAATAATTGCAGATGCAACAGATGCTAAAGCAGCATCAGGAGCCACAGCAGCGCCGATGTTTGCCCAACCAAGAGCGATCATTTGTAATGTACCACCTAAGATAAGACAAGGGATTAGGTTCCCAGTAACTAAGCCAATTAACGTACATGCGATTACTGGTTGATGGAAATGAAATTCATCAAGAATTCCTTCCATACCAGCTAAAAATGCAACGATAATGACTAATATCACTTGAATAAAGTTTAATTCCATGATGTTAATCCTCCATTTTTTCTGATAGTTTTACTATGCGTGTTTGTTTAATTCATCTTGTGCTTTCTTCAAAATTTCATCCATGTTTCCTTTTGAATCATTTGGTACTTTACGTACATCGAAATTGATTCCAGCTTCTTTTAATTTATTGAAAGTATCAATATCAGCTTGGCTAAACGCCAACACTTTATTTGGTTGTACTTTACCAGGTGAGTGTGCCATTGATCCGACATTCACTGTCTCCAACGGTACGCCGCCTTCAACTGCTCTTAAAACATCTTGAGGATTTTCGAATAACAGTAACGCGCGTTGTCCGCCAAAATGTTGATCATCTTTCGCAAGTTCGATCATTTTTTCAACTGGAACAACGTGTGCTTTTACACCTGGAGGAGCAGCTTGTTGGATCAATTTCTTACGAAGATCGTCTTTTGCTACCGCATCAGAAACAACGATAATGCGTGTTGGATTCGTTGCTTTTGTCCACGCTGTTGCTACTTGTCCATGAAGCAGACGTGAATCGATACGGGCTAAAACATAACTGAATTTACCAGGAGCTCCTGCAGCTGACGTTTGTTGTACTGCTGCTTTCGGTGCTTCTGCCGGTTCTAATTCTTCCGGTTTCACTTTTACACCATCTTTTGCTGTTTCAATGATATGCGCTGCAATTTCATGAGCAGATTCCATTGAAAAGCGTGATGCATAGGCTTCAATCAACATTGGCAAATTCAAACCGCTGACGATTGCCCATTTATCTTTGTGCTCTTCGAATAATGTGTTTGATTGATTGAACGGTGTTCCGCCCCATAAATCAACTAAGAATAACACTTCGTCTTGATTATCAAAAGAAGCAACCGCTTCTTCCAATTTGGCTCTCAAGTCATCTGGACCTTCACTTGGTTTCAAAATCACAGCTTTGACGTTTTCTTGTTCGCCAAAGATCATTGAACCGGATTGTAAGATTCCTTCAGCAAATTGTCCATGACTTGCTAGGATAATCCCTACCATATTTATGCCTCCTATTTACTTTTGTTGTAACAAATTCAAAAATATTAATAATTGCTAACCATTACAACAGAATTATTTGACCTTTTCCAACAACCATTTTTGTTACACCTTTTTGATTTTCGCTAGTAGTTCCATCAAAAGGATTTTCCTGTCAGCAGGTACTTTTCGAATCTCTAACTCCACTTCTTGACTGTTCAAGTAACGAAAGGAATCAATATCTTGTTGATTTACTGAAACAAAATTGGTAATCATTGATTTGCCTTCAGTAAAACTCATACCGCCGATATTCAACGACTTCAACTGTACACCGCAGCGGACAACCGCTTCAACATCTTGAGGATTGGTGAATAAAAGCATCACTTTTGCTCGTGATAATAGTCCACTATGATAGATTTGAATCATTTTCTGCACGGTTATTACATTTGCTGTGATTCCCGGCGGTGCAGCTTCTTTTAATAGAAACTTTCTCAATTTATCTTGAGCAACTACATCGCTGATCACAATGATACGTTCAACACCTGTTTGCTTCGACCAAACTGTTGCGACCTGCCCGTGGATTAAACGATCATCTATACGTGCCAATCGAATATCCATCTGCAAAACTCCTTCTTCCTCACTACTTCACAGAAACCCCTATCATTTCTGTGTGAACAACCACCTCCTAGCACACACTACTATAAGCAAAAAGCGTGCCAATTTTTTTGTGATACACTAATTGAATTTAAAGGATTCTTAACCAATACACAAAAACGATACACTATAAAAGTGTATCGTTTTTGTGTATTTAAGGCATAGTGTATTCTTTTTTATCTAGCTGATTATGCACTAGACGTAGCAGATAATACATTTCTTCTATTGGCACTTTTACTTTTATCTTATCTTCTAGCAGGACAACCGAGGCTGTTAATTGATTATAAAGAGGATCACTCGTTATATTCGTCAATTCGTTTTGTTCCACCATCAACGTTTCATTTCGAATAATCCGTTCGATCATTCCTGCTGTGTGCATCACTAAGTTGATCTTAAAGCCATATTCTTCATTGCCAATTCCCATCGTCTGAGAGATTTGTGTAGAAAATTGCCACATTGGATCAATTAGTTTACTACCATTGATAAAGATGAAGTTCTCAGAGATAAATTCAACACATGTTTTTTTAGCTGTCTCTTCATCTAGCGAGACGAATTCAGTTTCTTCCATTTCTGATTCCATAAGCAACTGATCCAAAATGACTTCGATATTTTGATCAATGAAGCGCTCTAAAGGAATAAATGGTGCTTGGATATTCAAATCAGTAATTCCAGTAGTTGCTATGATCTGATATTCTTTTTGGATAACTGGCAATTCTTCTTTCACTTCCACAATCGACAAAGCTAGAACTTCTAATTCTGTTTCTTGACGCTTATTTACCGCTCGTTCGATCAATTCTTTGATTCTTTGCGCTGTACCTTCGCCAGATGCACAAATGGCCAAAACAGCTTTTTTCTTATGGATAGGTTTTGTTTCCCGGACAGGTTCTACAGAAGATATTTCTGCGTAACCTCGAAAATTCTTCAATGATTCATGCAACATATCTAAATCTGTCCCTAATACAGAGACCTTTCGTACAGTTTCCAAAACTAGAGAAGTTGTTACCATGTCAACGGTACGTACAGGTATCCCGGTGTCTCGCTGAATTTGCGAATTAAATGAGGCGAGGGACCCCATATCCACTAATAGTATGACCCCGCTTCCTTCATCTACTTCTTGTACATTGCGTTCAATGCGGTCTAAAGCTGTTTTCGGATCCATATCCAACGGCATGTCTACTGCTCGTACGTTCTCTGCATCTAACAACTGTTGGACAACCTGAACCATACTGCTCGCTGTACTGTTTCCGTGAGCTGCAACGACTACACCGATTCTGCCGCTTGCTTGGTTCGCCCGTAACGAGACGAGTAGAACAGTCAAGTAGTAGTCTTCACTTTCTGGAATATCCACTTGAAAATACGTTTCTATATAACTACGCACTTCTTTCGCAACAGCATATTCATCTGGAAAATCAAATGCCATCTCACGGATATTATCATTCGTATGCCGTTCTTCTCCTAAATTGATCTTTTTCAAAAACGAACTGATATGCAAGCTCATAGCATAAATAAAGTTTTGCTGAAAGTCATATGGTAAAGATCTTTTGACCATTACATAAATCTGATTGGTCACTTCTATGATTTTTGGATCTACAAATTCTGCTAATTTGCTATCTGCATTAAAAGAAAACCCATGGTCTTTATAAAAAGACTTCAGATGGATGTTGATATCTGTAGAAATAAAGTGATTGATTGCTTCTTGGTCCAACCCATCCGACTTCAGCAAAGCTGCTTTATCTCCGATGATATCATATAGATTATAAGGTAATTCATAGGAGTCTGATTGGATTTTCATGATTGTATCGTTTGGTGCTACAGTTATCTTTGGCTCCAATATTTTAGAAAGCTCTGCCATTGCACTGCGGTTGCTTGCTAATTGAATCAATCCGCTACGAATCCCTTCTGTCAAATCATCAATCGTAATCGATATTTCGGGAGATTGCATATGATTTAGAAATCCTCGTGCGCATACTAACTGGATATTCGACTTCAATTGACCTATATTCCCATAAGTCACACTGCCAATCAGTGCTTTTGCTACATCTTCTGTCAAAGAGATCTTTCGTTGCGTGCGGTTCGCTTCGTGGGCAATCATAATTTTTACTAAATCGACTTTCTCATTTGCAGGGCGTTTTTCAAAAGCCGGAAGTTTGATATTAATTGGGATACGCCGAACAAAAGTTTCCAATAGCGAAGAGCCTGGATCTTCTGTGGTCGCACCTACGATTCGTACATTTGCTTCATGAGATTTCGTTGTTTCTCCAAGTCGACTGTAAGTCCCGTGATCCATAAAGTAAAAGATCATTTCTTGACCTTCTGGAGGCAATCGGTGAATTTCATCCAGAAATAACATACCACCATCCGCTTGATCGATAATTCCCATTTTTTCTTCATCTGCACCTGTAAAGGCTCCTTTTGCATACCCAAATAAATGGCTCATCAAAAGCTCAGGGTTATTCGCGTAATCAGCACAATTGAAAACAATCAGTTCCGTTTCCTCATCTATTACATGATGTGCTTTGGCAAAATGATACATCGCGTGCGCAAAATAAGTCTTTCCTGATCCGGTAGGTCCTGTAATCAAGCAATTTAATCCTCTTGGCGGATACAAGATCGCAGCTTTTGCCTGTTCCACTGAGTTTTTCATGCTACCATTAGCTCCAATGATTTTTGCAAAGATATCCTTAGTATCTATCTGGAGCGTATTTTTTTCTTCAGAGACCGGCGTTTCTTTGTAACTGACCACATGTTTTGCAGCTGGCTTTACGTGCGTAGCGAGTGTTTGATATATGTAACGTACTGGTCGTCCATCTGTCTTTATCAGTTTTCCTTCGCGCACTAGCTGATTCAGATCTTTACTGCTATTCGTTCTTTGGATTCCTAACACTTCAGCAATTTCTTGTGTCGTTACTCCTTGGTCATATTCTGCCTTTGTTAAATGAGCGGTTTTTTCTTTGACATACATATAAATTCGGTCCATGCGTTTTGCCAATGGTATCGCTCCTTTTCTATAGACTGTTGTTCTTAGGCTTCAAAACATAATACTATGTATTTATTTCCGTTTCGTCAACTATTTACCTGATTTTGTTTCGTTGACAACAAGCGAAGGGACAAGCGTAATGAAGATAAAAGAACACAAAATATCAACTCCATTTTTATATCGGAAACAAGAAAAAGAACACTATTTATCCTACAATGATGCTGCTGATAGCAAACGATATCGCTTTCATCAATAAAAACAATAGTTATCAAAACATTCTGATTACAAAATGGCAAAAAAATCTTAAGCGTAAAAAGACATGGCAACCTTCGCATCCTTCATTCCAACTTTTTTTATAAACAAAAAAGAGGTTGTGACAAAAATCTTGTCACAACCTCTTTAATCGCAAGCTTCAATTAAGCTTCTTGAGCTACTGGATAAACAGACACTTGTTTTTTGTTACGGCCTTTACGTTCGAAACGTACTACGCCATCAACTTTTGCAAATAAAGTGTCGTCTCCACCGATACCCACGTTTACACCTGGATAGATTTTTGTACCGCGTTGACGATAAAGAATTGATCCACCTGTAACTGTTTGTCCATCAGCGCGTTTAGCACCTAGACGTTTTGATTCTGAGTCACGGCCGTTAGATGTAGAACCGCCACCTTTTTTGTGGGCAAATAATTGTAGATTCATAGATAACAACATGGTCTGCACCTCCTATTTATCATTGATTGTTTTAATTTGGATATATTCTGAGTTTTCAGCTTCTATTGATTGTAAACCTAATAAAAGATTTTCTAATAGAATCTCAGCAATATTGTTTTGTTCTTGTGTCATTCCTGAAGTGACTTCGGTATAAAGATAACCGCCTTCTTCTTCATTCATTTCAACAATCGGTTCAAAACCGGCTAATGAGGCAATCCCGTTGACAGTGCTGATCGCTAACGCAGAAACACCTGCACAAACGATATCACTTCCATAAGGACCAGCATCAGCATGCCCGGTCAAAGTGAATGAAACGATCTGACCTGCGTCATTTCGCTTAAATGTTCCTTTGATCATATATAGGCCTTCTTTCTCAAACGCTGATTAAGCGTTGATCGCGTCGATAACCACTTTTGTATATGGTTGACGATGACCTTGTTTGCGGTGTGAATGTTTTTTAGGTTTGTATTTGAAAGTAACGACTTTCTTTTGTTTGCCGTGTTTTTCAACAGTACCTTCAACAGTTGCACCTGCAACAGTTGGAGCGCCTACTTTTGTAGATTCGCCACCTACTAAGATAACTTCGTCAAAAACAACTTTTTCTCCTGCTTCAACGTCAAGTTTTTCAACATAGATTGCTTGTCCAACTTCAACTTTTACTTGTTTACCACCAGTTTTAATAATTGCGTACATGCTATAAAGCACCTCCTTCTGATATACTTAGACTCGCCATCCGAAGTGACAGCATCTGCTGTGCTTATTACTTGTTCTGAGCGGTTGTAGCTGTGGAGTCCACAATTACAACAGTACTAGCTTACCAGAACAGCCGCTGTTCGTCAACTAAATTTAAAGTCAAAAAATGAAATAAAGATTTAAACAATCGTTCTCCTGCTTTTCTTTCCTCTTCGTTTCTGCCAAATAAAATAGTCGCATTGCGTTTCTTTTCTTCTTATAATAAAAGAAAAAGGAGGAGCACAAATGGAATACCCAACAGAATTGATACAAGAGGCTTCTTTAAGGATGAACGACCGTCCTGTAGAAGGGTTTGTCACTGGGCAAGGACCTCTTCATCCTAAATTAATGCTTGTAGGAGAAGCCCCAGGGAAAACAGAGATTGATACACACATCCCTTTTAGCGGACAAGCTGGAAAAGAATTGATGCAGGCACTTTCTTCCACTGGTTTAACACGAGAAGATGTCTATATCACCAGTGCTGTACGGAGTCGCCCGTATCGCGTGACTCATCGGATCAATAAACGGACACAACAGACAGAAACTGTTTATCCAAATCGTACACCTACGCGATCCGAAGTATTTGCACACGCACCGATACTGGATTACGAACTGATGGAAGTCCAGCCAAAATTAATTGCGACACTTGGAAATATTGGCCTGCAACGATTACTTGGTAAAGAATATACTGTTACCAAAAACCATGGTCAACTCTATACAGGTCCCGTCTTACAGCTAACAAAACAAAAAGATGCCTACGAATGGTCAGAAAAAAACTATCGTATCCTTCCACTTTTTCATCCAGCAGCTATTTTTTATAATCGTTCCCTTGTACCTGTTATCCATCAAGATTGGCAAGTACTAGCTTCACTTTTACAACAAGATTAAAAAGAACAGACAAGACGGTGAAATTGTTAGTTTACAGTCTTGTCTGTTCTTTTTCATTGTTTTAATGGCTCATTGCAGTATATTTCGCATGCAATGCTGTCAACGCATGAGCAACTGTTTGATGTTGATGTGTGGATGTATATTCCCATAAGTGAGAAAGTTGTTTTTCTACTTCCGGCTGCAAGGAAGTATAGATAATCGTTTGTCCTCTCTGTTCTGCTTTTTCTTGAAATTCATCAAAAACTGCGCGTGCCGTCAAATCAATACTTGGTACGCCACGCATGGAGAAGATGACACCGTCGTGATGGTTTAGTTCTTCCAATTTATTTTTTAGTTTCTCTGAAGACATGAAAAATAGCGGACCGCTGATGTACACTACTGTCCAATTATTCAGCTTTTCCGTTTCTGGCAGCCCCATTCTTTGCCAATCGATTGTTTCTAATGAAATCGTGATAGCCGCACTTTTTACAACAAAAAATACACAACCGCCGATAATCCCAATTACAATAGCAATACTTAAATCAAAGATGACTGTACAAATCATTGTAAGAACAAACAATAGAATAGCTGACCAATATTTATGAACAAATAGCTCCTTAATCGTTCTCCATTCATTCATACGCCAAGCCGTCACGATCAAAACACCTGCAAGTGCCGGCATCGGAATCTGTGACATCACTGGCGCAAAAACAAGCATGGAAAGCAACAAGACAACTGCATGGATCATGCCAGCTAATCTGGTTTGTGCGCCAGATTTGATGGCCACACTTGTACGAGCAATGGCTGCAGTAGCAGGAATCCCGCCAAAAAAAGGAAGCAATAGATTTCCCACCCCTTGTGCCACTAATTCTTGGTTACTGTCTAATGACTTATTCGCCATTCGACCAGCAGAAGCACCACATAATAAGCTCTCAATCATCCCTAACAGAGCAATGCTAATGGCCGGAACGGCTACTTGTTGCAAGGCAGAAAAGCTAAAATCTCCCAAGCCCAAGCGATTACTGCTGATCAGTGTTTGTGGGATGTTACCAACAGTGTCTACTGGTAAATGACACAGTAGCGTAACTACTGTTGCTAAAATGATGGCCAACAGCGAACTAGGCATTCGTTTCGCCCATTTTTTCGGATAGATGAACATCCCTAAAATGACTAGTCCTCCCATAATCAAAGATGCTATGTTTATTGGAAAACCTAGTGTTTGATAACTACTTAGCTTTTCAATAACATTTGTACCTTCCGAATGAACACCAAACAAATTATCGATCTGACCTAATGCAATAATAATAGCAATACCTGAAGTAAATCCTGTGATTACTGGTGCTGGGATAAAAGAAGTTAGTGTTCCTAATCGGAAAAGTCCTGCTGCAAGTAAAAATAGACCTGCCAAAAAAGTAGCAAGCAACACACCTTGCATTCCCTTTGTTGCCGCAATGGACATTAGAATAGCTGCCATTGCGCCTGTCGGACCTGATATTTGATAAAAACCGCCTGATAAACCGCCAATAACGAGACCGGCAATGATAGCCGTAATCAAACCTGCGGACGCATCGGCTCCGCTTGATACCCCAAAAGCCAAAGCTAAAGGCAATGCTACAGCAGCTACTGTGATTCCAGCCAAAAGATCTTTCTGAAATCTTGAAAGATCATAACCTAAAAATTCTTTTTTTAGTGATAAAACATAATTTTTGAACACCTATCTAACTCCTTTTCATGAAATTTTCTAAAATACCATTCATTAGAATAGCATATTTCATGAGAAAAAGTAATATTTTTCACAAAGTTTCCTGTCCAATAGATCCTTGTTTTTCTACATTTAGAAGAAAATAGAAAGCAAGGCCAACAGAGCTAACCCACCTTGTTTTAGTAAAATCCAGCGATCGCTAGTCAGACTTCCATACAATGCAACAATAAAAATTGATAGCAACAGCATACTTGTAATTTCTTTAGGTGCGGAAGAAAGGTAAGCTCCGTAAAGTAGTCCCACCCCTAATAGTCCATTGTATACTCCTTGATTCTTAAATAATGTTTGAACAGATTTTCTGCTTAATTCTTCTTTATTCATTTTAAAAACTCTGCTTGTCGTATCGGAATCAGTTCTTACTGTTTCGATGTACATGATATAAAAAAATTCGATGGCCACTAGAGTGACTAAAATTTTTGATAATATTGACATATTTGCTTCCTCTTTCTGATGGATTTTATTTTTACTTCCTATAATTGTACTAGATAAAGATGTTTTTTTTATTTTATTTGCCTTTGAAAACAAACAATATTGGCACAAAAAACAAAGAAAAACCGTTAGAAACTGAGGTTTCTAACGGTTTTTTAGCGTCACAGGAGAACTAATCATAGCTCTAACTAATTCTATTTAATTAATAAATAAAGCTTTTCTAATCCGAGACTTCAAACAATTCGAACGATTTCAAAAACTATTTGGCACATAATTTGGCACAGAATGAGTAAATAATTAATCTACAAATTCATATGTTATCTATTTATTACTGTCAATATGATAGTACAGATTCCTAGCATGGTTAAGCTAATTTGTAATAGTTCAGTCTTTTGATAATTTAATTTTTTTATCAATTCTCTGATAAACATTAACACTACTATGGCTACAACAACATAAAGTATATAATATGTTCTCATTCCTGAAGCCCAAACCGTTGGAGAAAATCCCATAATTACTCTTGAACAGAATCCCATCACCATTAAAAGAGATAAAAATAAAGCTATTTTTTTATTGGTAAAACTTAAATAAATTCCTAGGAGCAAACAAATCATTAAACCTAAAATTAGTAAAGTCGCTACCCATGTGCCAGGATAAGAAAATGATAGCTTAGTACCTGTCTTAGTAAAAAGATTATTTAAATTACTACTACTCCAAATTAAAGATCTACTATTCCCTCCTACATTAATAAACCCTGTAGATACTGTATTACCATAGTAAATAATGAGATTTAAAAATAGAGGTAATGCGGATACTAGTCTCAAATAATAATTATGGCAGTTCATATAAGTCATTGTAAATGTTAAAAAGAATAATAATAAAAATAAAATATTAGTATCTAAGAAAAAGGGTTTTCCGAACGAAGAAATACCCAAATCTAATTTATTTAAAAAATTAAAGTGTTCATATTGAGGAAACCATCTACCTACTTCTTGTGTAGCTCTTACGGAATTTCCAGGAGTTGTTAGGGAAAAAATTAATTCAATAAAACTAATTACAGAAAAAACCAGCAACTTATAACTATAATTTTTTTTGAACAGTAAATAAACAGTAACTATACTCGTCAACGCAAAGAAACATACATTAACTTGCTCTTGATTAGCTGAAAATATCAATAGAGGAATACTAATCCAATATATTTTCATATTGATTTTCTCGTCTCTTAAAAGTTGGTAAAAAGGGTAAAAAACTAACAAGCAAAATGTCACTGGCCATTGATAATTTAACGTGGTTGCCCGCCATCCTGTTTCTCCCATTACCGTCAACGGTATCAGACAATAAATAGAAGAAACTATCATTAAATTCTTCACACCAATTTTTTCAAAAACATACTTACAAAGTAATATTACGTTTCCTAACATAACAGTTGAATTTAATAATTTCCACAGCGTAAAATGTTTTGAAAAAAACATCAGAAAAAGTTCAATAATAATTCTTGAACTCCAAGTTCTATAATGATCTAAAGAAGCTCCTAAATAACCCCACTTGTCTAACCTTTCTGCATAAACTAAGTCATCTGATCTGACAGTCGGCATGTAAAAATTAAATAGAAAAAAAACAAACCAAATCCCTATTATCAGCAAAATTAATTCTCTATTCAGCATTATTTTTCTTTTGATATTATTCATTTTATACTCCTTTTTAATATTTTCAGTAATCAGTATAGCATAACTTTATAAGTCGTTTGAAACTATTTTACTAATTAATGGGGTAATACAAGTCTATGTAGATCCTTCTCTAGAAAGAAGGATTTATTTCTGCAATATTAAATTTATAGTTTATTCGCATTTAACCGCCGCTGTAATTCTTTCACTGCATTAGATACAGGACTGATTACTCCTCCGTCTTGCGTGGTGCCTAAATGTCTTTGTAATGCTTTGATTGTACCTTGCCCACACAATCCGTCTTGAGCAATGCCTAAGAAACCTTGTAAAGCTCTGATGACATTCGACCCAGTCAACGTATTGTCAAATTGAGCAGCGTAAATATTTTGATTAAATGTTTGTTTGAATTGATGACTGATTACTCCGTCTTTGCCAGCTGTGTCAAAGTATTCTTGCAGACGTCTAGCAGTTGCATTGCCAAACTGACCATCAAGAGCCAATTGGATCATCTGTGGTTTATTGTCTGTGTTAGCAGTTCCGCCATCGATAATACGATAGAAATTGTGTTGCAATCGTGTACTCATATAAGCATCGTTAGTGTCAACCGCGATTCCGTTATGCGTATGAGAGCAGTGGATAAATGATCCATTACTTAGAAAAATGCCTGTATGACCAGCCGATCCATCTGACCCTCCAGGAGTACCCGAAATAAAGATATCTCCTCGTTTTACTTCCGAACGACTAATTTTTTTCAGTTTCGTCCCAACCATACCGAAGAGGGTTTCAGTATTTCCCATTGATCCAGACGGTAAAAAACCTCCAGCGATCATTGAGTAAAAAACTGCAGAACTGCAATCGTAAGAATTAGGTCCAAGCCGATGGTACATATCATAAGTGACTTTTCCTTTGCGAGCCTGCATCCATTTAATCATATTTTCTTTACTCATTATTTAACATCCTTTCGTTCTGTAAATTCCTGACCATCACCATAATCCGGAAGTGGGTCAATTTTCGGTTTTTTATAAGTCATTGCTTGTTCACTGTCAGACACACCTCTAGTTGTTGGATCAGTCACAACACCTAGAATAGATAGAAATGCAAATGCTGCATTGACAATATCTAGCAATTGTTTATTGATTACGTCAATTTCAAATTTATAGCCGAATGGAACGGCGATAACTTGTGATAGTAATAGCCCTGCTGACACAATCGCCAGCCAAAATGATTTATTCTTCATTCGTACTTTCCAGTTAATGTTTTTCATTTCTTTCACCTCCTACTGTAGTTTTTCGTGGATTTTCTCCACAGTGCTTTTGATTGCTTCCACATCGCCCAATGCATTTGTCAATTTATCAATAGTACTTTGATATCTTTTTTCTCGTGCGTTGTTCTGCTGCATTACCCAAATAAATAAACCCACAAACAAAACAGCGAAGCTGATTTGTTCGGGGTTTGAGAGTAACGATCCTAATAATTTTTCCATGATTCACCAACTTTTCTTGTATTAAAAAACAAGCTACTTTGAGTACGCTAATATTAATCTAACCAGTATTGAAATAAATCTAAATAACAGTATTTAACATCCTTACCGCTATCATTTCCTATATACAAATTTCCATTAGTCGCAACAGCTATTCTACACGTTGTTGTAAAAAGACCCGTCGCACCTACCCCCATTTTTGTAATAGTGGGAATAAGTTCATCAGGTAACACTGCAATTACGTGCTGTTGGCCTTGACTTGGCAATGTTTCAGTTGTGGTAGTAATAGCACCATTAAAAACTACATTATGGCGCCCATTTACCGTGTTAATTCTATATTTTGGAGTTGTTCCTTCCGCACCTTTATAGCCACTCGCCAATGTCAATATTTTCCACTCGCCCAACGAATAGATATCTTTTTTTGCTTTGCTTATTTCCACTTCTAACGTTTCTTTCATCTCTTTAGAAGTTACAAATTTAAGCCAACTCCCCCACGTTGCAGGGTTTCCGGCAAAAGTTCTCATATATACAGCGCCTTGGAACTCATACTTCTGTATAATCACCGCTAATTCATTGTAGACAGTCAAAAAGCCGTATAGTTTACCGCTGTAAGGCATATTTTCACCAGTTGCAGCTGCACAATAATAAATGCCGCTTTCTGTTATGTCATTCCAGTCCTGAGTAGTTAGCATTGTATCTTTGAAAATCATCGATCCTTTTTCAAGGGTTTCTTGCTTAACAAAATATTTTTCTGCCTCTGAAAGCTCACCTTGTACAGTAGCTAAATCCGTTTGAATAGTTTCTGCCGTCTGTGAGACTTTTACTACTTGATCTTGAGTCGTTTTTAATTTTTCATTGAGGTCTTCCATTGTTTGGTTAACTGTTCCTGTTGCTTCTTGCACAAATTTATCTACATCTGCTTTGGCATCATTGACGGTTTGATCAAGTCCTTCTAAAGCTTTTGCCACTGCCTCGTCCGCTTCTTGTTGTACACCATCGAGTAATTGCTTGAAATCTTTTAAATAATATTCTCCATTTAATTGAACATCGCCATCAATCACTGATTTCTCGATATTGAATGTAAAGCCTAAATTGTCAGTGTGACTGCCGTCTGGAAAATCGATGTAAACATTCGCATCAACTTTACCTTCGTAAGAAAGTAACATGTCAGGAATCGGGTATTTTACAATACCTTGCATATAGCTATCAGTAATGATTTGGTTATCAAAAATAGGAAATTCTTTTTTCTCTTCTCCTTGATAGATGTACATAAAAAGACGAACAGTCGCATCGATTAAATCGGTAGGACTTCCGTCTTGATTTTTAATTTGAAACTGTAATGCACCAGCGCTCTTGTCATAAGACTTAAACGTAAATCCAGTGATTTTTGTAGCATGACTGGCTGGTTCTGTCGGTACTACAATTTCTCCTGTCTTCCTATTCATACGCTCCCTCCTAATAAGTATATTCTCGATCAGTAGCTCGTCCAAATCCATGCAATTTGACTCTGCGCTTTTCTGTATCGAGTTCTAGAACGACAAAGGCATCTTCTTCAACAGTTCCGATAGTGGCATCATCACGAACAAACGCACAATCCAAAACAGTAGAATAAAAGCCATCCATTTCATCAGCAGCATAGAAGTATTCTGCATGTCGATGTCCTGCAAAAAATCCAACTAAAAGACTTTCTGCACGGCTGGAGAAGTCTACCGAAAAATTGACAGAAAAATCTTCTACATTAGATGTAAGTTGAATTTCCTTCTTCTCGATGAAAGCTTTTATCAATTGCTTTAATAAGTTACCATTAACAATCGGATCTGTTGTAACTGTTTCAGGCATAATCGGAACGTGCGAAGTAAATAATACATGATAATCTTCCGGCAATGTTCCTAGCGCTTGTTCTGCTATCCATTTTAATTGAGTTTCTTGAATTCCATAATGCCATTGATCCACATATTTAAGTGTTCCATTTATATTTTTAGTCAACGGATTATCTAGGGTATCAATAAGCACAAGCCGTACTTTTTTATCTGGAAAATCTTTATAGTGATATTGTCCTTCATGGTTGTAGTTTTTCCCTTCTCGACTTAGATACTGATCAAAAATTTCTTGTTGCTCTTCTCCGGTCAAAATGTTTTCTAACAGCACCTTATTCCCTTCGTTTGAGGGATCCCATACAGCTGAACCCTCGTCATGATTACCACGTATGATAAATTTATTTGAATTATTACCTTGCGAGAATCGCTCACAGTAACGCTCTAAATTTCGAATATTCACTGATTTGTCTTTGTGTTCGCTATCCACGTTGTCGCCTAAAGCAGCGATAGCATCTAAATCATTTTGAATGTACAGAATATTATTCAAATTTTTCAATGAACGGAAAGCTTGAGTTCGCCATGTCCCTTCATCAAAATGCGAGTCTGTTACAATACCTAAATTAAAAGCACTAGGATTTAAATTTTCTTTTAGTTGTTCTAGTGCTTTCACGAAATACAGCCGAGGCAACGTCTCCCCGGCCTCATCTGGGAAATTCATCAGCCGTTGTCCATGATGATTCAATATTGTGATAATGACTGCCATCCATTGCGACTTTCAATTCAAGCGAACCATCGACTTTAGCACGGCCAAAATATACATTGAACATCGCCGGCACATAATTTTGCACTGCTGTTTCTACTGTTGGCTTGAATCCGTCAGGAATAACAAGTGGTGTAAAGGTATTATTATTTTTTTCTACTGCATCGTCTAAGGTTGTCATGGCTCCGTGCATAATCACAATATCTCCCATGCGTGCTAGATAAATATTGCCGTACTTCACTTCTGACAAGTCACCTGTAGCAAAATGTTTTGTCACTTTATTTGAATCGTAAAAATTCTTGGCAGTTTCTGGGGTCATTAACTTTGTATTATTAACTCCAAGCTTTGCTTCCTCATCGGTTGCTAATCGTGCATCAGTTTGCTGTGTTACGCGTTGAGGGGTCATAAATTTATTTGTAGCGATTCCCTGTTCTGCATCCGTCTTTGAAGCTGTCGCAAAATTATCTAGTTGATTCGTACGTCCATCGATTTCTGAAAGTTCATCGATCAATCCACTGAAATCTTTGTTTTCCACGATGCTTGAAATCAAAGATTTGTACCTCTTATAGTACTCGACCAACTCTTGCAAATCCCAAAAGTAATTTCCTTCCCAAATGTTTTTGCGAATACCAGGAAGAACTCGATAATTGAAGCGCATCGTACTAAATAAATCAGATTCCGGTTCTTCGCTGTCGGCGAAACTGAACCATGCTTCAAATTCACCGACCTTTTGTAGAAACGCATCGATCAGTGTGTACGACACTCGGCTACTGTCATAATAAACAGTTTCAACTTTATCTCTTACTTTGTAAGGGCCGATTTGCGCATTGAAAAAGACAACTTTACTATCAAAATCTAAAAGTTGTCCTTCTTCAACTATTTCAGCCTCGAAAATTTGGCTATTTTTATCATCTTGAATAATACGAATAAGCGGAATATTATTATTTGGCTCTGTCGTACTCAAAATCATTTTATGTTTAGGCACTTTCTTACCTCCTTATTAAAAACTAATATAATCTCTTGCATTATGAAAATGCGCTGCCGATGATGGATAAAACTCATCCATAAATTGAAAATGTAAATGTTCCCCCGTTGATGGACCAGTAGTGCCCATCAAGCCAATTTGCTGACTAGCAGTTACCTTCTGACCTTTCGAAACGTCTACTCGGCTTTGATGCGCGTATCCTGTATACATGCCATCGGCGTGTTTGATTACTGTCCAATTTCCGTACCAATCAAAGTAGTTTGCATCACCTGCAACAATGACTTCCCCATCTGCTGATGCAAAAATAGGTGTATTGGGGTTCCCATTCACAAGGTCGATACCGTTATGAAATTCTTGTGCTCCTGTAATTGGAGAAGTGCGCCAGCCAAATTCACTCGTCACTGTGATTGGATCCGCAATCGGCTTCACATATCCTTTTGATACAGGAATTTCCAAATCTTTGAACTTGTCATACCATTCTTGTGACCACGTTGTTCGTTCTGGATGTGGATCGCGTGGACGTTCAAAGTTAGCCACGAATGCTTGCGCTGCTGTGTTGATATCGGTCAACGTCATAAACTGTGTCCACGAATAAGGATAAGCGCTGGTCGCAATCCACTGTCCGTTTGGTGCATGCCACATCAAAAGTTTAAACTGTGCGGTAATCGTATCTGGATTGTCGCTAATTCCAGCTTTAGTCATCAAATTAATCATGTAGACACGTCCACTGTTCGCGCCTGTGCTATCAGTCCACTGCCAAACGCCGTAACCGAAACCTGGCGCGCCATTACCTTCATCGGCTGTTGGGTTGGCATCAGATTCACCTTGTGCATTCCCTAATAAAGCGGCAGCGGCTTGCTTACTAAAGCCAGCACCCAAAGCCATAGCCCAAATTTGCCAATAACGTTTGTCACGGTCACTGGTAACTTCTGGTGGATATTGGCCATTCCAGCCGTTGTCATTTCCGCCTGAGTTACCACCATCAATTTCTTTCCCTTTCACCGTAAAAGTTCCTTGAACGTCCAAGTCACCAAAATAAGTTGCTTTTCCGTTTCCTAAAAGGACAAATCCCTTTCCTGCTGCTGGGGAAATCAAAATATACTTTCCGTCGCCATTTGTACGTATTACCAATGAATTGTCTTCTAGTGGTGTAGGGGTAGATGCGTCCGGAAAAGGATTACCTGCAGAATCTGTAGTACCAATAGTCCCGATTGATTCCTTAGTATTCCAGAACTCCATCCCCTTTTTTGTGAGTTCCATGATTTTTTTATTTTCGTTCCAAATCTGCAATGTTCCTTTAACAATTTTTAGCACGTCACCCAATTCATTAATTGAGCTTTCAAGAACTTCGGCATTAATGATTCCGACTTTAATAAAATCAGCTACAATTTCGCCTTTTGATGTCATTGCGATACCAAAGGGCCCATTTACTCCGTTCTCGGAATAACCCAGCCCATTCAAATTCCACCGCCACACACGCTTTGCTGTTGCTGCTGTATCAGTATCCATGATAAGAATCTCTGATGGAGCTTTTTCTGGACGAAAAACGACATGTCCACCAGAATTCCCAGTGATCCACGCCGTTGCATTCAACACATTTTGAACTAATGTTTCAGTTCGGTTGTCGATTTTCTTTTTTAGTTCTTGCGTCTGCGTGTTTACTGTCGAGGTATAAAGAGATAAGTCATTACCCAAAACAAAATCTTTGTATTTTCCGAGTGTCGGGAAATAAGTGTATTCGACCATGCGCTCTTTTATCTCGATATCTAGCTCTTTCGCCCTCACATGAGCGACATCACCAAGATGTAAAGATGCTAACTCTTGATACATGTCACCGTATTCGAGCGTATGCTCTAGCGCGACCATACTAACTGTGTGAGTTGCTTTTGGTTCGTGAATACGATCATTATCAAATAAGGTTTTACCCCATTTAATCAATTCATCAACTGTTTTGCAGTCGCCATTTTCCCGTTTTCCAATGCGTCTGTTTTCGTTAGTCACACCATCAGTTTCTAAATATCCATATTCAATAGGCTCTTTGTCTTCGTCATAATCGTTATCAGGAACTCCGCCAATCAAATACAGACTGTTCACAATGGATTCTTCGTCAATTTCTTCTTCGATTGCTTCTAAATTGATACCAAAATCGATCCGAAAACCATTATCTGATCCAATCTGTTTTACCAGTTTCAAATCATAGTTATCCATATCAAGTTCAGCACTAGTCACGCCAGTCAAATTTTGATTACCGTTATTTGAGCCGATAATCGCTTCAACTGGTGCGACTTGTCTTGCTGTAAATTGGTGCGTTGTACCTACATTCGAAAGATAGTTGAATTTTTGATCAAATGCCAAACTGTTTTTAAGATTTGTCATGATCTGAGAACCGTTGCCGTTATCCGTGAATGACTTAACGATAAAGTTTTTATTGGCCATAAAACCAATATGTCTGGCTGTCACAGAAACGGAGGTCAAATTCTTTTTGATATTGTAAATTTCGAAGTATTGCCAAGAACCATCTGGTACCTTCGCTTTTATAAAATTTCCTTTTTTTAAATAAGAGCGATACTGTCCGCCTCTTGAATAGTTACCATAAAAACGATATTGGCCATTCAACACACGATTGATTTCTGGCAAATCTTCCCAGTCAACTAACGACGCTCCGTTAACGCTCAAATCATCTGGCATTTTTTTATAAGCATAAATAAATTCTTGCGTCACAGATACACACTCCTATTCCAGACTTTTATTTCTTTGTATTTTCCAGATATGATTAATTGATTTTTACCAGGGTTAAGCGTTGGCCAATCTCCGCGAGTAAACAATGGGTCGTCTTCTTGAACTGCCTTTCCTAGCTCAGTATCTATCTTCACGACCCCGGCTAGTGTATTCTCTACAAGCAAAGTTTTTGTACCAATCGTTAGCGACAAATGACCTCCTTCGGACACAATTTCAAAATAGGGTTTTGCTACTTCGTCTCCAGGATCGAAAATATCTTCTCTTGATTCTGTGATAATTATCGGTTGTTCGTTCAATTTCTTTTTTAATGGCTGACAACGAAAAGTAACATCGAATGTATAAAAGAAGCCCCACTCGTTTTCGAACGGGACTTCTTTATCCATGCTGCAGATAGCATCTAGATACTTGTCTGGATCATTATGAGTGATTAATTGGCTTTTACCAGTGAGCCATCGTTTGACTTCCCTCAGTTTGGAATGTGGGATAGTGATCCCTTCTATTTCCAAATCAAAAGGTTCATAATCATCAAACGTCTCAGTCAATTCTCCGCTTCGGCCCTGAATCGTGTAAGTTTCGTATCGTTTGTTCGGCATAATATCTGGAAGCTCTGCCTCAATGATGCAATCCATATCAATTACTGCGTTCCGATTTTTCCAAATAAAATTTGGTTCATCTGGATTCATAAATTGTCGACTCAAACAGGAACACCTCCCAAATCATAAATAGCCTGTTGGTTTGCTTTGGCAAATTTACGATTCATACGATCTAACTCAGATGGATTGTTTGCATCGACTTTGCCAATGTGTATATGCTGTTCAATGCTACCTCCGGAAACTCTTCCACCGATTCCGTTGCGTTTTTCTTCGTCTGATAATGGAGTAACTGTGGTTTTTCCATTCTTAGCAGTCAGTAATTCAGGGCCAGCTTCACCAACGATTGCTTGCCCATTGATCAGATGACCACCTTGTGCTAGATAAGGGATTTTTGATATAGAGAATGATTTCCCTCCTATACCAGGAACCCATTTTGGTATCTTGATATTATTCAATCCACCAATAAATCCATTAATCAATCCAATCATGGCATTAATAGGAGCTTTCCCCACAGCAACAATACCATCGAAAATACCTCCAAAAATATCAACTAACCCTTGCCAAGCTCTTGACCAATTGCCAGTAAAAACACCACCTATAAAATCAATCAATCCGTTAAAGATTCGTTTCCCTGCATTAAAGAAGTTTTCAAAGTTAGCTACGATTCCACCAAAAACATTACTAACAAATCCAACCAGAAAATTGAATTGCTGGACCCATGAATCTACCAACATTTTTATAAAAGTATTCACGCCATCACGAAACCATTTGACTTTGTTATATGCTAAAACAAAACCAGTGATTAATACTGCGATGCCTGCAATCACTAAAACGAATGGATTAGCCGCTAAAAACCCAGCCATTGCTTGCCAAATTCCAATGAAACTTTTAATACCACCGACAATCTTTGTCACTGATCCCATCAATGTTCCAAGAACAACTAGTACTGGTCCGACTGCAGCTGCAATGCCTGCAATTGTTATAATCCAATTCTGTGTATCTTGATCTAACGACCCCCACCATCTCGAAAATTCTTGTAACATAGAAGTTGCTTTTTCAAAAAATGGCAAAAGGCTGACTTGAACTGCTTCGCCTACGTCGGCCATTGCGAGTTTTGCATTGTTCATCGCTTGGTCAGCCTGATCAATAGGATCAAGTGTTGCATCGAAAGTATCGCCGACAGAACCGCCACTTTCTCCCGCTGTTTTTGCTAAATCTTCTAAGTTTAACGTACCTCGACGAATCGCATCTGCCATTCTAGGACCACCTTTAGTCCCAAATACTTCCGCTGCTGCATTAATAGCTTCTGTTTCTGAACCTGCATTTTTCACCTTGTCTTGCAATTCTCCAAGACCCTGGCTTAGAGATTTTCCATCTTTTGCATAAGCTACTGTCGCTTTAGATAAACTACTCAAAGCTGCACTTGAGTCAACACCGCTTTGTTCAAATTGTCCAAGCAAAGTGACTCCTTCTCCGAAGCTCAATCCTAGTTGTTTAATTTGAGGTGCGCCATCAATTGCTTTTTTCATCAAGTCATCTACAGATTGACCAGTGTTTTGCGATGTTTTTGTTGTTACATCGAGAACCGAGTTTAAATCTTCGTACTCTAGTCCATAAGCATCGATAACTTGACGAGCGGCTATTGCTGACTGAGAAACATCTGTATCATTGATTTCAGCATACTGCAGGAGATAATTGGTTGAATCTTCCAATTGCTTGCCCATAAAGCCGAACTGGGTATTGACTTCGCCGATTGCTTCACCAACAGTTTGCAATGGTAAATGAGTATTCGAACCAACATTTTTGAAGGATTGAGAAAGCCTATCTGCTTGCTCGCCTGTCGCTCCTGTTTTAGTGATGATAGTATCGAGAGCTTCGTCTACTTCACCAAATGCGGCAAGACCAGCTGCACCTGCTGCTACAATCGGCGCCGTCACACCGACAGACATTTTTTCACCAACGCCTTTTATCTTTTCCCCGGCTTCTTCTATTTTTTGAAGCTTTTTCGCTGTATCTACAGAAACATCACCTTGTTCTTTTAATGCATCGTTTGTCTGTTCCAATGCTGTACGAAGCTTATTTTCTCCAGTTTCCGAATTAAGCAATTGCTTGTATAATTTTTCTGATTCAGCAGAATATTCGCCTGTCTCTTTGACAGATTTTTCATATTCTTCTCTCAACATTTGAGATCGTTGTTCAGCTAACCCCAGTTGTTTTTCTAACTTTTGTTTAGCCGCTCGCAATTTTTCTGTTTGAGTTGCATCCTTGTCCATCGCAGACACTTGGTTTTTGTACTCGGCAGCGGCTAAGTTCATTTCTTTGTTGATTTCTTTGATTGTTTTCGAATAACTGACTTCGCCATTCGTTTTAAAATTAAGAACGACATCAGATTCTTTACCAGCCATTTATCTTAGCGCTCCTTTCTACCACCAAGGCGATTTATCCATAGTTACAGATTGAGGTGGTTCAAAATCGGTGTTTTGTTGTAACCACTGTAAATAAGATTTGAGCCACAAGTTAGGTGTAGACTTCAAAAAGAAACTCTCACTCCAATTCAATAGAGTGAGAGCAACGTAAATATAAAAACTCCAAGGAGTTCCTATCTCTTCCGATTCTTTTTGTTTACCTTTCTTTTTGCTTGCGTTTTTTGAAAGTCTTGTGGCTTCTTGGATTTTTTTAGGTCTTCTACCTGAAATGTCTGGCTAGCAAAAATTTCCATACAGGTACTATAAGCAGACAACACCTCTCCACTCATTCCCAAAAATTTGAAAATAGTTTCTGGATCTTCATCTAAACCACCAGTACGCAGCAAGGCATAAATTAAGGCGCGCATGATTTTTAGGTCACTAGGCGATAAGTTAGCAGAAGAAATTTGTCCTTCTTTTTTAGATAGCATGGCGTTCATATCAGATTCAAATTGCGAATAATCTCCACCATACACATCTGCTATAAATTCCATCGTTTGCATAGTAAATGAGATAGGGAATTCTGCGCCTTGAATAGTGACAACAGCAGAATTTTTTAAGTCTTCAACGTGAATCCCATAATCAGCAAGTCTGGCCATTAATTGCCACCTCCATCTGGCGGTGTCGTATCTGCAGCTATAGCTTCCCACTGACTTTCATCATAAACTGGTTGTGCAATGAATTTTTCAAATAGATCCATTGTCGCTTCTTCACGATTCGAATCAAAACTTGCATACATCACATTATTGTATTTCAGTCCGATGGAAACCAGATTTGCAGTTACATCGTCAATTTTTGTTTCTTCCTCTGCAGTGGCATACTCTTCGTCAATCACATTGGATAGTTGTGTGCTTGGGTACCACACTGCTTTTTTACCACCATTTTCAATATTTCCAATGAAACCGAAAGCAAAGTATGGAAATTCTCGCGCGGTATTTTTGCTAAACGTTACTCCGCTTTTAGCGATCAATCCTTTGATTTCATCCATTACCGCAATTGGAATACCTACGTGATCCAACGCAATTTCGTGTTTTGTTTCTCGGGACACGCGTCGGAACATTTTGCTTGATGCCCATTTTTCCAACGCTGTACCATTACCTTTGATACCAATTTTTGTGGCGATAGGTAACCGAACAACTTCGCTATAAGTCGGAGCAGTTCCAACAGAATCCGGTGTTGCCATCATTGAGATTAAAATGTCATCGATACCTTCAAAATAATAAACATCTTGTTTTCCCAATTAAAATCATCCTTCCCATAAATCAAGTATTTTTTTCGTCATAATTTCTTCAATTTTTTCTTTATTTTGTTCATACGTACCACTTGCAAAATGTTGGGCACGTTGATTTGTTGTGCCATTCTCGGCAAAGCGCCAATAAAAAGCAGTCTCTTCAAACTGGACCTTCACTCGATCTTCTTCAACAACAACTTTTATTTGTTCGCTCATATGTTTTTTCTTAAGCAAGGACTTAGGAATATTGGGAAGCAACTGCTTTAGATAAAAGTTAGCTGCTTCTTCTAAGGATTCCAACGATAATTTTTTTGGATCAACTCGCGAAAGATTACCCAAATAATCAGCCATCTCCGAAAATCCATTCTTATTACTTGGCATTTTCCACGCACCTCACATATGTGTAATAGTTAGTCACTGTATCGTCATTCTCGTCACCTTGTATACCTGTTAAGTCTGAATATGGAACACCAGCAGTTTCCAATGCTGTTTCTAATGCCTCCAAGTCTTGCTCTGTCCCTGTTGTATAGAGCGAAACTTGGTAATAAGGTAATCGTCGATGAACTTTTGAAGATGCCATTTTTTTACTTTTGCTCACATTCGAATAAACGATATATGGAAAGTCTGTCCCTTTAGCTGCCTTGTCTCTGAACACTGGTAACTTTGTTGATTTCAGCGCTGTTTTCAATTCATCAAAGCTAATCGACATAAGCTAAACTCAACTCCATTTCTCTTGTATCGGGATTCGTATAAATACGAGTAATGTTATACGTCACAGAATCAATTTTGAGCGCACTTAATTTCTCTGTGATAGTTTTATCCCATCTCACTTTAATTCGTCTGATAACGTCCGACTTGGCTTGCTGTGACAAATATTTTTCTTGAGAAGTCACACCAAGTTCTTCATAGAAAATTGGACGCTTAAATTCATAAACTGTAGTTGGACGATCGTTTTCGTCTGTTCCTGTTTTAATATCGTATAATTCAGCTTTCCACCTGAGATTATTCGTCTGCCGCTTCGGCATTTTGAATCACTCCTTGCACGATAAATGGCGTAATGGCACTCAAAGCTTTGTCCAGTTCGTCCTCAGAAACTCGATATTCATATGCAATGCCCGCAACCATCAAAATAAGATACTCTTGTTGACCACCAGTTGCAGTCATTACATAATTTTTTGCCATATCCAAATAAAAAGAGAGCAAAGAATCGTCCATGCCCTCTTCAAAATGGATATGCGATTTGAATTTTTTAGTCAACTCATCCATTTAAGCCACCTACTTCGTCAGTACAACAGGAATACTCCAGGCAGATCCGATAAATTCACCGTCATGCAGATACCGTGCTTTTTCAATTTCATCGGCTCCAACCCCTAAATCGTTGTATGCCTGAACATAAATATAAATTTTGTCTCCTTCACTTAAAGCTGGCACATTTTCAGCTGCTAATGTCCAAGAAGAAGTCTCAGTATATCCCATTTTAATTGCTTTTTTCGGATCAGAAACGTTGGCGTCCCCATAATGAGTTAAATACGATTTTGCCCCTTCCACAGGATCAAAGGAGACGGTCAATGAACCATCTCCATTAAATTTTCCTGTTGGATTCAGGGGCGTTTTAGGGTGTAGTCGTCACTTCATAACGGTATACTGCTGGCTCAAATGGAGAATAAATTAACTGACCATCTAGCAAGTTGTAAATTTGGAACCCGATTTGATTTTTACCAGAGAATTTTTCAATCAATCGTTGAATTTCTAAGGCGCCGATCACTTCTTGAATTTTGAATGCTGAGAAATCACCGAAGTAAATAATCGGTGTATCTGGATCACCTTTCTTATCTGCTGCATCTGTCCAATCAACTGGATAACCGACTAATGTATGACCAATCCCACCTTCGGCTTGTGTGAACGGACGTAATAGAGGAAAACCATCAGCAGTTTTCATTTTTTCAACAGCAGTCAAAGCAGCGCGATTGATAATGAAACGACCTTTTTTCATAACTTCCGTAACTGGTGTATTTTTCATTTCGATTAAGGCATCGTACAATTTCTGGCCAGCGTCAGCTGCGGTTAAATCGACAGCTGTTGCTGGAGTAAATTTAACTGATTTTTTCGCTAACGCGCCAGGGTTTTCATTATCCGTGTCATCACCATTGAACATGTAATTGATTTCTTTACGGACATAGGCTTTTTTTAATTCTTCAACAACAATGTCTTCGACAGGAACACCAGACATTTTCAACAGCTTTTTAGTTACAGTAGCCAACGCATCGAATTCCGCTGGATCAAGAGTAATTTCATCAAATTCAATATCCGTTTCTGGAATATCGGTAGTTCGTTCTTTCTTATTGACGTTAGCTTCTGCCTTCTTAACTAAGAAAGGATATTTGACATCACCGGCTGTTCGTACCACTGTCCCATATTTTCGAAGTAAATTCTCTTCTTGCGCATACGTGATCACTTCTGATGCAATTACTTCTGGAACAGTTACTGAACCATTACCGGCATCAATTCCCAATGAGCGCGCTTCTGTTTCTGAAATTTTACCAATAACAAAATTGGCAAATGCTTTTCGGATTTGTTGTTCTTGCTGTTGTTTATTTAAACGGGAACGAGTATTCAAACCATTTTGAATAGACCCTAACAAACCATCACGTTGTTGTTGCGTAATCATGCCAGCGCGATTTTCGTTTGGTTCTGGATCAACAGGATCAGTTGGTTCAGTTGGTTCAGCAGGTTCAGCAGAACGTCCTTCGCCAGCTTCAGGTTCTGGATCTGGTTCTGGATCTGGTTCATCTGTACCTAATTCATCCTTGATATTTTGTAGCTCTTCAATCAAGCCGTCGATCTCTTCCTGAACAGCTGGCAAGTCAGCTTCACGAACTTCACCCGATTCAATCCGTCCACGTAATTCTGTTAATCGTTGCTCATTGCGAGCTTTTAATTTTTTCAACAATTCTTTATTCATTAGTTTTTCCTCCTAAGCGCTCAGCGCATCATTAATTGTTTGAATCATTTTTTTTCTTGCTGCAATATCTTGCTGAATTTCCTGTTTACTTCTAGCAAGCGTTGCTTCTGTGTCTTCATATGCAGGGAGTGAAACAATAGATACCTCGAATAATTCCACTTCATTCACCGTACGCAAAACAGGATCGGTGTTGTAATCCCACGTTTCTTCTGTTGGAATAAAACCGAAGCTACATTGATCAATATCTCCACGACTCATAGATTCGATAAGGTTATTAGCATCGGTTGTGTTGGGTAACTCAACTTCAAATTTCAACCCACGTTCGTCTTCTTCAAGCCGAAGTGTTCCACTTTTTGTTCGTCCTAGAACTTTCCCCCAGTCATGATCAAATAGACATCGGACGTCCGAATTTGATAATGCCTTCGAAAATGCACCAGGAGAAATTACTTCTTCTAAGCCTTCCCAAAGTAACGTTCGACTGTTGAACACAGCAGCATACCCAGTTACGATTCGACTATTATTTTCTGTAACATCTCTAGTACTCAAGTTGGTGATATCAAATGTCCGAATTTCCTTCTTTTTCATTTCCATCACCCCCTTTCACGTTTTGATCATTCGTTGGTAAGGAATCATCTGTTGCATTTTTCTGGCCAATCCTAGATAAGTCATTTGAAATATAGATAGCTTGTGTTTCTGGAGTGTTCTGTTTAGGGAAACCAAGCATTTCTGCCACATTATCCGGACTTGTAATCCCAGTACGTACGATGTTGTAGCCAATATTTGTTTTTGTTGAGTAAGGAACAAAATCCAAGATGTTGATTTTCCATTCCACCCGATAGCCAGAATTCGGCATAAAAAAAAGAGCGGTGTAATGTTCGCTCTTGTTCTTCAATATTGGTTTGATTGCTTTGTTATGCAGATACATCATCGCTTTTTCAATGTCTGTTTTCATCAACGATTGATACGTATCAACATTGATTCCTAAAAATTTACCTAAGTCTTTTTTATAAACACCTAAATAGTTCAAAATAGCCGCGTCATCAACAGGACTTTTTAACGTCTCGATGGAATATCCTTTTCCCAGAGGAATCATCTTAACAGAATGATCACTGTCATTTTGCGTTCCTTCCAGTTGATCCAATATAGCTTTGACAATTTTCGTTTGGGCGCTATTATTTGGATTGATGTGGGCGTCCAGTTTAAGCATGAACGCGAGTAAACCACCTTTAGTATATTTGTCCGTCAAAACTTTTTCAGCGCTCAGAACGCCTTCCAGAGTGTTTCTTGCAAGGTCAATTATTCCAGCACCTTTTAATGAATCAGTTCCGATGTTCTTAATGTGTCGAATCATTTGACTAGGTATTTTTTGACCATTCATTTCAAATTCTTCTTGAAGTCGTTCATTGATTTTAGTGGTTACACCGTATGCCAAATGAAGCTGCTCCCGATCTGTTAATGGGAATGTCTCACCATTGATCAGTAGGGTATTTGTTTCCAATTTGGCAAATTCGAATCCGGTCAAATAATCATTGGGATTCTTCAAAATTTTTAGCAAGTGGTGGTCCTTCACTTCATTACCGTCTGGACCTATGACAACAGGCGAGGACAACGCTACCTGGTTTGAGATATCCTGGACCAATTCATAAACATCAGAAGATTCCATGATAGAGGAATCTGTTACATATCTTTGACCGTAACGCGTATAGTGGCCAAACATATCCTCGATGTACCCACGCTTTTCCATAAAGGAATAGACTGCATTCGATAACCGATCACGTAATTTCAATATTTCTCACCGCCTTTCTATTTATCTATAGATGGAACTAAGGTAATCATCTAATTCATCCGAATCAATATCTGTCATCTGATTCATCGTTTCCTTATGACCACACAAAAACGCCACGAACCCATCAATCTTTTTCTTTGATTGACGTTTACTTGGCGCTTTTTGTCCGTTGATATTGGTAATTGCTACAACATTCAAGGTGCAATAAAGGAACAATGGATTATCAAATTGAATTCGTTTCTCATAAAACAACCGTTCGACATCATCAAAAGGAGCGTTCAACACTTTAGGATATTGGGCAACCTCAACGCATTCCAATCCTAAGTTCTCCAATTTCTCAACAAGTTTGTCGCTCATCGCTGGATCATAATTCACTTGTTGTATATCGTATAAATCCATGCAGTCTTCGATGTACTGCAAGATTTGATCTTGATCAATCATTTTACCATCGCAAAATTCAACAAAATCTTGTTCAGCTAAATCGCTGTAAGGCACGTTATCTTCTTTTTCTCGAAACTCTAAATCTTCATTGGGAATAAAATAAAGCTGCTTCACTTTAAGGACCGCTTTTCCATCTTCATCCCACGTTGGGAAGTTTAAAGACACACAGGTCAAATCTCGTGTGCGTGATAAATCCAAACCAATGTAACAAGGTTCACCACTTAAATTTCCAAGCTCTTGGGTAGTAACCAAACACGGCTCTACTTGATCCTGTTCAAAGAAATTATCCGCGCCGTTTACAAATACATCCAAGTGCTTCGTTAGAAACTCGGCTTTTGAATGTGCTGAACGTTGTGCCGTTTTAAACGCTGACTCCAAGGCGGAAAGATCAACTGATATTCCCCAGTTAGGATTGCACATTTCCCAAACTTTTCTATCCGTCCAATCATAGTTTTTATTTGGTTCATAGATTAGAACAAAGTTCGAATCATTATCATCACGTTTCAACACTTCTTTTGCTTCACGATATACGCGCATTCCAACAGACGATGAACCTTTCCCAGCAGTTGAAATATTAAACATCAATGGTTGTGGCAAAGAGATTTGTGCAGACTTAAAATTGTCATACTGTTCCATTTTCTCTTGCTTATGCAGCTCATCATTCAATACAAAATATGGATTAGAACCCTCAATGTTATCGATATTCTTCGTTTGAACAATAAATTTATTCGAATAAGCCATATCTTCATGAATATAATCATAAGTAATACTAGAAACAGTTCCCTTTGGTCCTTTAAATATTTTAGTTCCTTCAAGTAGGATTGGATTGTTTAATATTGTAGCTGCAAAAGGTTTGGCAGCATATTGAGCTTGAGCAAAGTCAGAAGCGCATGCATAACAATCGACTGACAAAGCACCTTCTCCATACATTGCATAGCCTAATGAACCTACGGCAATCAATGTTTTACCATTCTTTTTTGGAATCTGGACATAAGCCTCACGAGTAACGCGTACAATTTGGCCTTTTTCATTTTCTTTAACCCAACCATAAATCCAAGAATAGATAAATTTTTCCCAAGGTTCTAAAATGAATGGCTTTCCAACCATCTCACCTTTTGTATGAACAATAAATGATTCTACCCAATCCATCATTTCATTGGCACGATCTACATCAAACCAAATATCTTTTCTTTTTTTCCACTGATACCAGCGATCTATTGCTAAACGAACGGTTTTAGGATACTTCTTAGGTTTCTTTCTTACTTCTTTTGCAAATAAATCAGCATAATTTACACCAGGTTCGATCATTTTTCAGTACCTGCCTTCTTACGCCATTTGTTTCTGTGCGCTGCTAGTTCATCTACTGGCTTTTCTTCTGGGCGTGTAATTTCTTCATCTTTTCTTGCAGTCGATCCGCCAGTTATTTGTCTACCAGTTTTAGCCTTATTCGTTAGCCCCAACAAATCTAGAGCTTTCATTTTTTTATCTGCCCAAGTTTCTACTTGCTGCGCCAATGGATGCTTCGATTGATTAGTGGCCCCTGATTTATTCGTGAATTTTTGCGTCTCTGGAAAGCCTTTTTCCTTCCACAAAAGATATTTGTGTTGGTAAATTTCAAAAATATCCAAATATGATTCGATTAATGGATCAAGAGTGATGGTGTACAAATCAGATAAATTCATTATTTTTAAAATACGAGCTTTTTCAGCACTTACTTTTTCATCAACAATCGCTTTACGTTGCACTTTAGTCGTCATATTTGTATACACCCCCCTTTGTTTTTTGAAAAATTTGACCTAACGATGCGCGTGACTCCCCGCTACCCTATCTCCCCACGCGAAAAAATTTTGAAAATGGATAGGGGGGCTTCAATTGAAATACGAAGGGAAAACTTTTTTGTCTTCCGTTTCATTTTCAACAATTGGATGACATTTTGAACATAAAAGCATGAGATTGTTTGGATCAAGCTTAAGCAGTTCATTGTCTTTGATGGGTACAATGTGATGGACATGTGCCCTCTTGCCGAAGATAAACTGACCGCATCGCTGACAGTGACCACCTTCTCTTTCATAAATAAATTGACGCATATCCTTCCATGCTTGCGTTCGATAGAATGGTTTGTTCTCATGATGATAAACAGACTTTGCTTGTTGCTTCTTCTTACGTGATTTGCTTGATCGCTTGTGTTCAGTACAATATATTCCCTTTGCTATCTTGTTCGTACATCCGTCAAACTGACAATACTTCATTCTGCTTCACGGATAAATTTTAGGATGTCGCCTTTTGCACGGATAGCGCCAGGAATATCAATACCATGTTTCTTAGCATATGCACGCAATTCTTTTGCAGTCATGTTGTCCAGTTTATCTGCTTCTTCCACAGACTGATCGTTAGTAACTTCGTCTCCATCCAAGTCATTAGTAGTGTTGCCATCACTATCAAGAACTTCATTGCTATTAGTTATTGGTTCAACTTTGATAGTCATAAAACTTCCATCATCAATTAAGATTCCTTTTTCTTCCGTTACTTCAAAATCAGGTTCTTGACCTTTCGGAACCACAACAGTCTTTTTCTTTTCTGAATCCCAATACTCCGTTCCAGTAATTGATGATCTAATTTTTCTCATTACCATTTTGATTCTCTCCTTTGTAATTTGTACTGATTACTTTTGCACCCATACGTTTATACCAATCAACCTGTTCTTGTAAGTTTGGCAATGTTCTAGAAAGCAATGTGATAGTTAATTTCGAATGACCTCGTACTCCATCAGTAATATCAACATTGCAATAATTACCATTCCATACTGGCTTGATATTGCTGATCACAATATTTCCATCGCCATCTTTTATTTCGTTTTTAATCCAATGCCTACTGTTATCATCTTCAATTGCTTTTTTATAAACTTGCCCCATACCCGCTGGAACATCAAAAGTAAGTACAGCCTCATGAAAATCATTCATAGATAAAACTCCTTTCAAAATAAAAGAAGAGAAGCCTGATATACATCAGACTTCTCACACCTATTTTATCCAATCTCTAATTTCTTTTGCCATTTTATATGTTTTAGAAAATGTTGAGTTCTCTGCTAAAAAAATTTCGCCTTTTTCAGTCAGTTTTAAAAATCTATAAGTAGCAGGTAATAAAACATTGCTACCGTAAGTTCCACCAACAATGTAACTTTCATTTTTCAAAAAATTTAACTGGTCATTAAATTGTTCTTCTGAAATTCCCAATATACCAAAATCAAGATTTTCGTAATTTCCATTTTCAATTTCTTTTAAAATGGCATATCGTATTTTTTGGTTTTCTTTTATCATTTATGAATAGCCTCCTTTTCATAAATGAATTATACCATTTAAACAATTCATTTTGCTCATTGTAAAACAATAATAAACAGTAGCCATTGATAGAATAGATAAACACGAAAATTTAAAAGAAACTTTTCCATTTCCTTTTAGTTTATTTTTGTTTATTGCTGTCTAATCAAAGCAATAGAAAAGAGCCACAGATACCAATTAATAAAATAGTTGGGATATCTTGGCTCTTTCATATTTTTTTGACACTAATAGAATATCATGCTGCAAACAATGTTTACATAGCTACAATGTTCGAACATTTAGTGAACATTGTAATTTTAGAATAAAGACAGCTGTTCTTTGTACTTCTCGCTATTGTAGAACTCGATTTCACTTTCTTTTTTACATTGATCAGCACGTCTTTGCTCATACTCGTCTATAAAATTCAGAGTTTTTCTTATTTCTGCATGTCGCTGTCTAACATACGATGGAGCGTAGTCGATTTCCTCTGCGATGTCTTCCAGCTTCATTCCGTCAATATATTTCATCTTTATGATTTGATTATCAATACCAGAAAAGCTATCTATTAGTAATAGCATTTCTTCCTTTTGTTCATTTAATAGTCTCAATTCATTTTCTATCTTTTCGATGTTTTCTTCTAAAGAAGCTGATCTAGAATTTTTTTCGATACGGACGTCTGCTAAATCTCCATTGACCCATCGATTCAATTCAAGCTTACTTTTATTAAGATTCCACTTTAAGTAAAGAATCTGCTCATCAAGTTCTTGATAATCTTTTAACCACTGAAATCTCACAAACGCCACCCCTTATATGATAAAATAGTATTGCGCTGCTATCTCGAAAGAGGTGGCTTTTTTTATTTTTTCTTAGCCGTTCCATTCTGGATTGCCTTTTGTTCCAAACGACGTTTTTTCTTCTTGATTTTCGATTTTGTTTTTCCCATACAAACATCCTTTCTGGAATATATATCGTTCGACTTTTACTGTTTAACAAGAGATGACCAAATTTTATTGTTCGTTTTGAATCATCTCTTTGAAAAAATTTTAGTATTTTTGTAAGACCCCTAAATCATATTTTTGTTTGTTATAATACCTTTATCGAGGTATTTAATCGAAATATAAAACTAAAGGTGATCAACAATGAATAAAACTAAATTACTTGAATTAATTAATCAACGATTTGAAGAAACTGATTTAGAATTTTTAAATATGAAAAATTCCCCTGAACTATTTGCTTATTTCACTGAAGATGATATTCCAACTTTAAAAACACTTAAATATATCAGTGACATCAAAGTTACTACTCGTACTGGCGAACTCAACCTCAATAAGCTGTCTATAAAAAAGCAATAGCATAAGGTAATTCTTTATTGATATAATTTATTTGTCAGAAAATAATATGCTGACAAATAATAATCAAGGAGAAATATATATGGCAAAATATGTTTATGCTAACTTATTAGGAAATTGGAAGTGTCTAAATGACGACGATAAATGTGTAATGGGTGAACATAGAGCCTCACCTAGTCAATGGTTGGAAGAAGGAGCAGAATTATATGCGCCTATTCATAGATCTGATGCAGATACTCTCTATGATTTTCCGTACGTAAATATTCACTACAAGGGTGTAGACTATCGAGTTTCACCTTTGGATATACAAATCGTTAACAGATAAATATTTATTGATATCCTCCATAATGATTATTTGCTCGTTATTATGGAGGTATTTAATATAATCATCGGTTCCGGCATAATCTGATCATCCTTTAGCAACGCATCAGGATATTTTTTTCTTAACTTCTTATTGTTCGTATATGTTTTAAGCAACCATTGGCTTGCCTCACTCTTGCTTTCTCCGGAAAAATAAATTTTCCCTGTTTGGATTCCTGCAAGTTGAATCATCATTTTCACCTCAAATCAAATTTTTTTCTGCTAGATGGAGCAAAAGCAATCCGATATCAAGGATCTTTTGATCCATTATTTCAGCTACTTTGCTCGGCTTAACTCCTTGAGAAAAGAGCAAGCGTGCTTGCTCTATCTCTTCGTGAGTCCAAACAAATTTGGCTTCCTCAAGGATAATTACTGGATCAGTTACTCTCATTGTTCCTCTGGAAAAATGATGTCATCCTTATGTTTGGACCAGGTATCTGCATATGGAGCAAAGTATTGTCTAGCTAATTCGATTTGATCAATTAAAGCAGTCTCTGATAATTCATGATCTGCAGCAATTTCATTCATACTATCGCCTTCATCTAAACGGATAAGAACGTCTCGAATATTTACGGTGACATTTTCTGGTAGTTGTAATGTCGTTGCTGTTTTAATAAAATCATCAACAGTTTCTTTTGATACTAGGATTGTTACATTCTCAACTTCTTCTACACCATCGCCGATATCAAGTGAAGTCTGCTCTTCTTTGAACATTTCGATTGTGCCATCTGAATTCACAACATATTCAATATTTGGTTTCTTCGTTTGCTTATTTACTGGTACTGTGTATTCGATTGTTTCTGGTTGAATTACTACAGTCACTGTTGAGCCAAGAAACTCCGTTAAATTTTCAGTACTACCTCTCAGCGATCCATTGCTAACAACTAGTAATACTTCTGTGTTTCCATTAGATTTTGATGTCACTTTCTTCAATTCTGGTCTGAAATTTACTTGTTTTGTCATTTTATTTTCCTGCTTTCTTTGATATGATTTTTATTAAGGAGTTGAAATCAAGATGCTTTATAAAATTAACGTGTCTTTAAAGATGTATTTGAGAAGAAAATTTAGTAAAATAATTGGATCAAAGTTCTACGTTAAATTTTTCGATAAACAAACAGAATCACGTATATTGAACAAGTTCTTAAAAAATGTAGCTAGTGGAAAATATACGGAAAACAAAAACATAAGATATGCTTATTTAGATAACGACGATCATCTCAATGCAATCTTTTTAGCTATTGAGAAAGGGTACGTAAGCAATATTGAGATATTGGAACGCGAAGAAGAGATTTTTCCTGAATTAGAAGCCGTTTATCCTACAGTTACTGTTTCTGGAGAAAACTTTTTGCGTAACCAATCTTTTTTTAATCGACATCCTTTTTTTGAAAAAGTTTTAATTGCTGTTATATCTTCTATAGTTACTTTGCTTATAGGTTATTTTTCTAAATAATAGTTTTTATGAAGAAGTTTCGTCATGTAGTTTCTTCTTTCTTCGTTCCGTTTGTCTTTTTCGTTGCTGTCTTGCTGATTCAAAACAATCCATTTCAATGAATTTATTGATTTTTGAATCGAACTTAGCAAATGTCACTGGAAAACCGTATCGATAAGCAAACATCTTCATTTTGAGCATAGAGATTGCATCTTGATAACCTTTGACATCAATCACTTTTTTCACTTGACCATTCTCATAAATCACAAAATCAGCTCGGTAATAAATCGGTGCAATCTTACGATCGTTGCATAGATACCCTTCTTGCAACAGAACATTTTCTTGCATGGCACAGTAAATTTCAGATAATGGCATAAAACTCATACCGTTTCGTTTTAACTTCATGTAATAACGAGCTTCTGCCTTTGAATCAAATGTGATTCCGTCTACTTCGTGTTTTTTGTTTCCATATTTGCTTCTGGTTGCCATTTGCTATGCTCCTTTTTTAGTCTTTCGAGTCGTTCTTTCGAACGTCGTCCATTTGCATTGCATAATGGACAAGGTTCACAAGTTGACCATCCAAGCGATGTCTTATACCAAATAACCGTTTCATCGTTGCATTTTAAACAAGTCATTTTGCACCTCTCATCCATGCTTGGTTACTTTTCGGACAACAATTTTCTTTTTTCACTGGCTTTGTCTTAGGTTTTGAAAATCGGCGTTCGTGTTTAATAACTTCGACCACTTCGCCGCCACAAACACTTGCAACAAGATCAGCCTCTTCTTTAGTCATATAATGTTTAGCAAACTCAACACTAGCTTCTCCTCGTCCTCGGCTATCTAAGTAGCACATTTTTTTCACTACAAAGGTCAAACTGGATTCCTCCTTTTATCTGTCGTTGTTTTAAATACAGCGATGTTCCCTTTTGTCCCATTCATTACACGAGAAAACACTCTCTCGCCGTATGCGTGTTTTAATTGCTTCGATGATAAATTGGTCGTGAATATCGTAGCTTTGTTTAAACGAGCTTCTGTGAGCGATGTGAGAACATCAACATCGTATGGTGTTGCTTGATTGTTTTCTTCCATTCTTCCTAGCTCCGCACCTAAATCATCAATCACTACAAAATCCGTCTTTTTAATTTCAGCCATCAACGATCCTGTCACAGCTTTTCTTGCTTCTGGATCATTCATTGCGAACTTCAATTGCTCTAATAATTCTCGATAGCTTATAAATGAACAGGCAATTTTATAATTAGATGTCATCATTACTTCTTTGATTACTGCAGCACCTAGATGGGTTTTTCCAGCTCCTGTTCTACCAGTAATCACCGCGTGAATCGTGCTACCCCTTACGATTTTTTTAGCCCATTCTTGAGCCATCGCTTTTATTTGTGCTGTTTCCTGATCAACTACTTTGTATCCATCAAAATCGAAGGTCCATATGGCATCATCTGTAATCATTGAACTGTTAAGCATTCGATTGATAGCGTCCTTTTTCATTGCTTCATTCGCTTTTTGGATAGCTTCTTTTTGATTTTTAGTTACCATTTCTCGGTAACCACAAATCTTATTGATACATGTAGGACCGCATCGATCAGTACCATCTTTATTTTTTGTTTTCCAGATATACAATGGATCACCACATTTCGGGCAATTATGATCTGCTGTTTTTAATCCGCCGTAAGGTGCAGCCATTGCACTTAGTTTTTTATCCATTACCAATCCTCACCTGTTTCTGGTAACTCATCATTAGAAATATTTTGTTGCTTTCTTTTATTTTTTTGGATAGCCATCTTATCGAAATGCTTTCTTAAGCTAGTCGGTGATAAAATCACTCCAGACCAGAAATCATTACTAGTGGCCCACACAATCATGTCTTGAACTTCTCTACCAGTTCGTTTGTCAGATTCAATTGTTAAACGAATCGTATTCGCCCATTTATCCAAATCAGGTTCTTTGATGTTTTGATTTTTTCGAATGAGTTTTAATAAAAGAATGGCCAATTTTTTATTTGGATCATCATCTGCGTACTCTCGTTTTTTTCGAGAGGTACGAGGATTATTATTGTTTACATTGTTATTCATTGTTTTATCATTGTTGTTTGTGTGTTTCTGTGATGCTTCTGCGTCGTTTTGCTGTCGTTTCTGTGTCGTTTCTTTAGATTCGTAACGTTGATAAAAGTCATAATTGACAATGGTTATAACAGTTTTTTTACTGTCGCTTTTTCGAATCAACATTTGATCATCTTCCAACATTTTTAAAAACCGATTTACTTTGGTGTTTGACCAACCCCATCTTTCACATAGCTGTCTTACTGATGTAATAAATTCCCCACGATTTACCTCTATTAGTTGGCCGTCAAATAAAAATTTATTATTCTGGTGATTGGCATCCATCAGCAAATCTAGCCACGCTTCGTATTTAGAGAAAACTCTTTTTTCTTGATATACCCAGTGATCTCGGATATTTCGGTGAAGTGCTATCCAGCCTTTGTCTGCCATCTACTCACCCACCGTTCTATAAATCGTCCATGCTAGTGAATCCAGTTATTGGAAGATTACCCCTACAGTACTCGCATAAACCGCAATGGTTCGGCTTCTCTTCACCATTCTTCACTCTGACAATTCGCTCAATTTTTTCTTTTAATAAGACAAGTTCGTAATTCATTTTGTCTTGTTCAATTGTTATAAGCCTAGCTTCACTTGGTGTTTGTTTAGAAACAGCTGCAATGATCGGTGTAAACGTCTTTCCGTATTGCTGTAAAAGTAACTCCTGATATATAGCCATTTGAAGTACATATCCAAAATTGACTAGGAATGTTTCTCTTGATCCATAATTTTCATTCCATTTACGTTCGTGCATGTCTTTGGTTGTTTTGATATCAACAAAATACTCATCCTCAACATTCAAGCAATCAATCTTGCCTTTCCATGTCGTTCCAAATAGTTCCCCAGTCACAATCGTTTCTTTCTCACCTTGATAGATATTCATGAACACTTCTTCTTGTTTAAGTCGTTCAATCATTTGTTCAGCAATTTGGAAATCTTTCAACAATCCATACGGCTTCCGACTAGAAAACATTTTGGATTTATTTTCTTTTTTGAATGCTTCATGTACTTCTTTTGATTCAAAATAAGAATGTACGTAGTTTCCTACGAGTAAGGCTTTGGGATCAGACGTCGGTGCCCAATCGCCTTTCAACTTTGCTAAGGCTGCGGCTTCACATTTTAAAAAGGACTTATATTGTGATGTTGACATGTACTGCCAGTCAGCTTCATTGGAGTAATAATTCTCATCAGAAAGGGTACTCGTCGTCTTCAAATTCTGAGACATCGTCTACACCTTCCTCACGTCCAAAATCTGGAATATCGATCAGTTCTTCTTGCACTGGCTCGATATCTTCTTTATCAATAAAATGAGCTTGTTCAATTTCTGGATGACCGGGAACATTAGCAACACGCGTTGTTCCTTCTTGTACATCATCAGGAATCACGATTGGTTCAGCTTCTGTTTGAATTGGTTCAGCAATATTTTTGTTTGAAAAGAGTTTTTGTTCGAGAGTAGCCACTTTTTCTGTTTGTGGTGTTACATCTTTCCGATCATTGTCAAATTCATTTTCTAACGTTTCTTTTGCAGCTTGAACTAACAAATCGTTATCGTTGCTTGTGTTGATTAATACTTTAGCTGCACGATTGATCACTGTCCGTTTAGCCATTTCTTCTGGAAATTCCTTTTGCGGTCCAGAACCTTTCATTTTTGACTTCGCCCAACTTTGATCGATTTGCTTTTTTGTCATGACTGTTGTGGTTTCTTTACCATTTGCTAACTTGATGACTACATAGGCTGCAATGATTTCATTGTCTAAATTCTCAAATTTTGTTTCATGCTTTTTGACAACCATGTTTGGTCCATCCATTGCAACTTCAAACTCATCGCCTTGTCGAACGACTACAGGCGTAATATCTGCTCCTCCAGTTACACGATCAAGAACGACCATCGTCCCAAAATAAGAACGCATTAGCTGGACTTTTTTATCGTATTTGATGAAATAGCATTGTTTTTTCGCTGGAGATAAGCCCTGAATAACCATGTTTAACAATGCATTGGAGATTGATGTTTTCATCTCTTGATTAGTTGCGGCCATCTGCAAAAGATTTCCGCCTGTATTATTGGTTAGTTCAAAAAAAGCACTTTTCAAAGCATTTTGTGGACTATATCCTGGTGGCATTTCTAAGCCTTGTTCCTGTAACCGTCCAAGATTACTGATTACCTGTTCATCTAATGAACGTTGTGTTGTTTGTGTTAAGTCATTTGCCATTCCTAAATTCCTCCTAGTTCAATTTTTGGATAATGTTGTTGGGCATACTCTAGAATGTCGTCTACTGGTACATAGCCTTCTTCTGTTAAATAGCAAGAATCGCCTTGATACAAAGAATTTCCTTGCCAATCAACTCCAACAGGACTAGCTTCATTTGGTGGTTGCTGTCTTGCGCCTAAAGAATCAAAGTTTTTCATCACAACCTCCTAAAATTCCCAAAATAGTTTTAATGTGTCATTGTCTTGTTCAATGCTAGATACGCCTTCTGTTTCCAATGCCGCTAAAAATGAAGGTGTTAGCCCTTTTGAGCGAATCGTGCAACTCGTTTGACCATAACTAGCAGCAGTCAAAATCTTTTCTTGTACATCTCGTTGAGCTTTATTCATCATTGCTTCGAATATTTCATCGCCTAACCCTTTGACTGAAATCATTTATTTCCTCCTGTGTTATAATGGTTTAAAAGATTTTTCTTTTGGACACTATTTTGCTTGCCGGCGGTCGTGTCTTTTTTTGATTTGTGCATCAAATCATCACTTTCTATAAAATGGCAAAGACAACAGACAATAAAATGACGTTTAGAACCAAGCTGATATAGCAAAGTGCTTGTAACTGACGAACTTTGTACACGGGCTCTTTGTCTTCGGCAATTGATGCAAGTAGTATTTTGCTACTCGAACGCTCAACGATTGGTTTTCTTATTTGTATTGCTTTGCCCTCCTTCGTTTTATAGCTCATCTATTGTTTCTGATAGATCATCTATTATTTCTAATAGATCGTCTAGCTCGTTTGCTTCTGTGTCTTGCAGCAGACCATTAGCTTGAAAATCGTTTATTAGGTTGTCTAGCGTATTACTTGTGCCTGCAATGTATGCATTGAGTTCTTTCGCGCCCCAACCTTTCACCTTGCGTTCAAGAATACGAAGATATTCATCCTTAATTCGTTTTTCTAAAAATTCTTTCATGTTATTCCTCTCCACTTTTCCAAAGTATCGATCAATAATACGTTGTGCCTCTTCTTTTGTTTTGACGGTATGAGACATATGTCCGTCTGTAATGGTGAATTCTGTCATGTATGTCCTCCTAATCCTTTAAAATCTCAGAGAAATTTGTTTCTAGAAATTCTCTGGTTTTACTTGCTAAAAATAAATAATTTCCACCAACTCCTTTCGGGTATTGAACAAATCCTCCATAATTCACATCTAAAACTTTTCGAAATTTTGGGACATATAAAACATTTTGTTTAAACCATTCTGAACTTCGATTGATTTTTTTAGAACATCTTTTAATGACCACCAAACACCAATCTCCGTTTGATCAAGCAGCTCCTCATAATCAAATTTTGAGATAACAACGTAATCTTCAGGGATCGGAATTTTTGCGTTTAAATACTGCAATTTGTTGTTCCTCCTGTCGTCATAACTCATACATGACAATAATCGAATCAATAATTTTGTTCGCTTCTGCAGTTGTCTTTTTACCATTGATAATCAAAGACAATTCACTTTTACTAATTCCAAATCTTTCGGCTAGCATGGTGTACGTTAGGAACTTAGAACCTTCGACATACTTTTTGATTTTTTCTCTATCTCGTTGAGTGATTTCAGCAATATCTGTCATCTTTCCACCTTCTTTTTATTTTTTTGTAAACAAATTTAACAACTATATTAAAAACTTCATTGACTAAATTAACATACAGTGTTAAAATCAAAACATAGTTAAATAAGACATAAAAACATTGATTTTAAAGCTTTCTTGGCGGTCTGCATTTATATATCAATAGTGTTTTTTGTTGTCTTTTTAATTGTTAAACTTGTTTACAAGAATGATATTAACATTATTTGTTAAATTGAGCAACCTTTTTTAACAAAAAATGTTAAATATTTTTTCTTGAACGAAAGGAATATTGATATGACGACGTTTGAGAGAATAAAAGAATTAGCAAGGAAACAAGGGAAATCATTAAATAAAGTCGAAGAGGAGTTAGGATACGGCAAAAATGTTTTATACAGACTAAAAAATTCGAACCCATCAGCCGAACGTTTACAAGAAATAGCTGATTATTTCAACGTCTCTGTAGACTATCTTCTAGGCAGAGAAGATGACCCACATTCAAGTAGAGTAACAGAAACAGAGTTAGAAGAGGCTCTGAAAGGAGCTATGACTTGGAATGGCCAGCCACTTACAGAGCAAGATAAAGAGGCAGTAAGAATATTTTTGCAAGGTAGAAAAAGTAATAAGTGAGGTCGTAGTGTATGGATAACGTTGAGAATTTGTTAAAAGAAAACGGGATTGATGTAGAAATTACCAATATTGAGTCTGAAGGATTTTACCTTCCCGAAATGAGGACAATCTTTATTAATCAAAATTTAGTGGAGATGGAACGAAACAAGGTTTTACTACATGAATCACGTCATGCACTAAGCCATAACGAATTGATCGCATTATACAGTAAATCTGTTTTCCACTCGAAGATGGAAGATGAAGCAAATAGATTCATGATCGAAGTTTTATTGCAAGATTATATGAATCTATTCGCTTTAGCTGTAGATCAAATCAACTATATGAAATTTATGGATTACTATGGAATCGATTACGATTGTGAAGAATATATAAAAAAATTACTTGTGAATCATCTAACAACAAGTACATATCTGCATGCGATGTGAAGGAGGATTTAGATGAAAATAGGTATGAGAAAACCAAGCATAAAAAAATCAATTAGCGCACGAACAACTCGCAAAGCAAAACGTGCTGTAAAAAAAAGCAGTTATTCCTGGTTATGAAAAAAAAGTAAGTGGCTGGATTAAAGATCCGAAAAAAGCAGCTTACAACAAAGTATACAAGAAAACTACATTTAGTTTTTGGGATTTATTTAAATAAAAACACGCCCCACCGTCCAAAGTAGAAGCGTGTCTTATGAAAAAACAAACCTATTACAATAGGCTTCTTTACGTTGTCTATTGTATCAAAGAAAGTGAGCCGATTCAATCATGGCAAGATTTGTGAAACGTGGAAATAGCTGGCAATATGAAATTTCATATAAAAGCAAAGATGGAAAATACAAAAAGATGAGAAAATCTGGTTTCCGAACTAAAAACGATGCTAAAGCTGAAGCTACAGAAATGGAAAGTCAGCTAAATAAAGGATACAATCCAGATAAAAAAAATATAACTATTTATGAGTATTACGAAAATTGGATCAAACTTTATAAAAAAGGTTCTGTGTCAGATGTTACATACAGAAGATATTTAGATAATCTGTCTAACATAAAAAAATATATGCCCTTTGATACATTGGCAGATATGACTAAACAGAAATATCAAGAAGTACTAAATGAATTTTCTAAAACTCACGCTAAAGCAACTACAAAAAGATTCCACACTCATGTGAGAGCTGCGATACTTGATTCTTTAGATGAAAAAATTATTTTTACTGATTTTACACGTAATCCAGTTATCAAAGGAGAAAAAGAAGGAAAGAAAAAAGAAGAGAAGTATTTAAACTACGAAGATTTTAAACGTCTCATGAGAGCCACTGAGAGCCGTTTAGACGTGAGATACACTTCGCCTTACTTAATTCTCATAGGAGGCGCTACAGGCGCTAGATACGCCGAACTATTAGGTTTGACGTGGAATGACATAGATTTTGAAGAACAAACAATTGATATTAATAAAACTTGGTTATTACATCAAGGATTTGGACCAACGAAAAATGAATCTTCTGTTAGAAGAATTGATATTGATGATCATACAGTTAGCATTCTGAAAGAGTACAAACAAAAACAATTAGAATTATTGAAACAAATGAACATAAAAAATGAGCATAATCTCGTATTTTACAATCCTTTAAACGGAATGATTACTTCAAACGCTGTAAATAAGACGCTAAAAAAGATTCAAAAACAGTTATCTATAGAGCCGGCTATCACCTTTCATGGGCTTAGACACACAAATGCTTCCGTGTTACTCTATGAAGGAATTGATTTATTATATGTATCTGAACACCTAGGTCATAAAGATATCTCAATCACACAAGAAGTTTATTCTCACGTATTGGACGAACTGAAGCAAAAGAATAAACCTAAAGTATCTGCTGTCCTTTCTTCCATTTACAACTAAATAAAATTCATTTGGCACATATTTGGCACAAAGCAAAAGAAAAACCGCTAGAAACAAACGTTTCTAACGGTTTTTTAGCGTCACAGGAGGGATTCGAACCCCCGACCGTCCGCTTAGAAGGCGGATGCTCTATCCAGCTGAGCTACTATGACAGGAATCAGCGGAACATCAATAATTATAGATAATTAAATTGCTTCTGTCAATACGAAATAGTTATTTAATTAGCAAATAGCCAATTATTTTAATTCAACTACCAAATCAATCCTTTGAAAAGAAACATTCGCTTCCATCTATTCTAAGGTTATCAGTCGAAAACAGGAGTTGCATTGTCTTCATGCTTACTCCTGTTTATTTCAATCTATTTACTATTTCCTTCAGTTGTTTTACAAATACAGTCTCTTTCACATCAAATTTAGATGGATTCCTTGATATAATCAATCACTTACTGATTGTCATAATCATGTATCACCAATCGATTTCTTCTGCTTCTTTTGTCATTAAGATTACACCATCGCCTAATGGTAAGATGGTCGATGTCAAATCAGGATGGTTCATCACGACACGAAGGAATTCATTTAATTTACGATGGATAGCTCGTTTGCCACGAGGAATCTCTTCATCAGGGAGCAAGATCGTCCCTCCTTGGAAAATATCATCTACCATCAAAACGCCACCTTTTCGTAACAAACGCAAACATTCAGGTAAAAATTCAATATATTTTGATTTTGCACTATCCATAAAAATAAAGTCATATGGACCAGACAATTCAGGCAAAATATCTGCGGCTTGCCCTTCAAGCAAGGTTACTTTATCTGTCAATCCTAGACGTTCATAGTTTTTTTTCGCTTTCTCGATCATGACATCGAAACGATCAATGGTCGTAACATGAGCATTTTCTCCGATTGTTGTCGCCATGACACTTGATGAAAAACCGATAGCTGCACCGATCTCTAAGATTCGTTCAGGCTGAATCTGTCCAAGTAAAAATTTCAAAAATACAACTGTTTCGTGGGGAATAACCGGTACTTCTGCTACATGAGCTTCTTCTTCCAATTTGCCTAGCTCACCCGGTAATTTTTTTTGCTGGGTACGCATAAAGTCCAATAGTTCTTCTTTGACTACAGGACGATGCATCATTTCATTGCGCATACTACTCCTCCTCTTTACACATTATACGAACAACTAGCTAAATCTACAAGCTGTATGAGTATTTTCCGTATCACTCGTTCAGAAGAGTAATGGTATCTCTTGAATATATTTGTCTTTTTCAACATTCTCACAAAAATTTCTGTGTTCGTCTCCGCTTCTTCTTCAACTCTACAAAAGTATTCCAAGCTGTGATTCCTGTTAAGCAAAAAGCAATCGTAAAGAATAACCCCTGGATCCATGCAAATGCTGTTTTGGAAAGGACCAGACCAATATATGGAATCTGGAAGATTGGACTACCGATAATATTTCTCTTTTTTACTACTCCAGGCTCGATATAAGTCCGTGTGTCAGCTTTTGTATAAAAGTCGTTGTAGTTGTTTTCAATGGCTATTACGCGACGTGTCGAGATTTTTTTACCTGAATTTTCATAATATGTAATAATATCTCCGACTAAAATCTCATCTGTATTTTTTGGTCGTACATATATCAGATTTCCTTGTGCATAATATGGGTTCATTTCTCTATCCTCAATAATATAAGGAGTCAATCCAAAAATTCGGGGAACCAAGACGACGAGAAGAATAAGTATTAAAAATATAATCAGCGTTACAGAACTAACAAAAGTTATTTTTTTGTAATCAGGCATCGTTTTCAACTCCTTTCTTTCTTCAATCCTTCTTAATCATATAATAACGATAAATTTTTTTCAAATTATAACTGTAAAAACACATTTTTATGACAACGACGTTTTTTGATTCTATTTCCTCATCTTTATCTCATTTTTCATTATAAATAATTGACGTTAGTAAAAAAAACGTTTACCCTAAAATTACAAGTTTTAGAAAGGAATACCTTTATGGCTTTTTTTAATAACATATATAATAAAAAAGAATCTTTCTATATGCGCATAAAATGGAGCATAATAATTATATTATCAGTGTTATTTTTAGCAGGGATTGCTTATTTCTTCTATTTTATCTTCTCTCCTGCTAATAGTAATCAAATGAAAGAAATAAAAGATTCATGGGTTTTCTATTCAAAAGATGATCCTGATTTTAAGTTTGACAGCAAGTACACTCGTACGATTCCTACCGTAGACAAAGATGAAACATTTATTATGGAAACGACACTTGAGAAACCGTTGAACGAAGCAAATTTACTAATCAAAGGAAATCATCAATGGATTACTGTGTATCTAAACGGAAACATTTTATACCAACGGGAAGATTACGACGCAGAAAGCAACCCTGGATTATCACTGGCTGTGATAGATTTACCATCAGATTACATCGGAAAAAAATTGATGATCTCTGTCTCATCTCCTTATCAAAACTACGCTGGGTTGCCACCGAAAGTCTATATAGGTACAACTGGTCCGTTAATCGGTTTTATCTATTCTCAATCAGTACCGCAAGTATTAACGATGATCATTGCAGTTTTCATTGCTATTGGGACGTTTATCTATACCATCTACTTGATGTACAAACAAAAACGGCTTGAATACTCGCTGATTATCTTAAGCTGCTTTGCTTTGGCATTAGGATTTGAAGCTGTTTCAGAAGATATTTTAAGTGGCATCCTTTTTGAACCATTCGTTCACTCTTTTTTATCTCATTTATTTATTATCCTAACCTCGGCTTTCATTATCTGCTATTATTGGAGCCGGATGATTTATTATAAAAAATGGTATGGGATTTTTTGTATAATCCAGCTTTCGATCTTTTCTGGTGTTCTGCTTTATGCAGCTTTTACTTCTGCAGAACTTCCTGAATTGATGCCAATTGCTAATATAGCTAGTGTTATCAGTACTCTAGTCACTTCGCTTACCTGCATTGGTGAAGCATATAAAAACAATCGTTTTTATGTAGTTTGTACACCTTGGATCGTCTTGGTTGCTATTATCCACTGCTTGATTTATATCCAAACAGCACTAGGTATTTATCAAACGACGATCAATTGGTCTACGATTTTATTCATTATTATTTTGATTGTTATTATCAGTTACAATCTGATTGACCACATTCTGAACACAGATAAAGACCGAAGACAAGTAGATTTCTTAAAAATCAAAAACGATTTGCTGGAACAGCATTATGAGCAACTTCGACAGCATATCCAAGAAGTAAATACGCTTCGTTTAGAATTTGTTCAGGAAATGGAAAATCTGCAAGACTTAATGCATACGGATCAAGTAAAAGCAAAAAAATATGTGGAAACAATCTTGGAAGAAGCAAAAAATTTTGAAATGCTGTGTTCTTTTTGCAATCATCAGATGACAAATCTGATTTTCGCGCGCTATCAACAGTTAGCTGCTAAACGGAATATCCAGATCACCTTCCAAGCAGAACTTCCTGAGGATCTTCCTATCAAAGATGATGATCTAGCCCAGCTTTTGATTCATGCCCTAGAGCATTCCTTTAGAGAAACTCATGCCATCGAAAATCCGCTGTATCGAAAAATTCATTTGTCGATACACGAACAAGAGGATCATTTCATCATTTGTTGCGAACATAGTGCACATTATGATACGAATATATTCAGTCGAGGTATCACAGAAGAATTAGATGATCAGGAACGCTTTGATTTGATGATGATGAAAGATGTGGCAGATCGTTACACTGGAACACTAACGCAGGAAAAAGATACATTGATTGATCGAATCACTGTTCAGCTTTCCCGAAATTACTCGAATTCTATATAAAAAAGCAGTGGGATCCAATACATAAGGATTCCGCTGCTTTTTGTTTTTAATAAAGTAAGGTAAGCAATTCTTCTGATTCTATCGCACCAAAATATTTTTTCACATCAATTTGGTCAACTATTTTTGATAGAGATTCTTTATCATATTTCTGTCCCACCAATTTTTTTTCGACATCAGAGATATCTCCTAGTCCGAAGAAATCACCAAAGATTTTTGCTTCTTTAATCATTCCTTCTGATACATTCAAGTGGACTTCGATCGAACCGATAGAGAAACGTTTTTGACGAGAGAAATTGAAATCTGGGGACTTTCCGTAATTCCAATCCCAATTTCGGTAATATTCTTCAGATATTCGATTGATTTTTTTCCAATCTTCGTCGGTCAATTCGTACGTTTTTACTTCCTCTACTGATTCTACACCAAAAATTTTCAACAAGATTTCTTGACGAAATTCTTCCGTTGTCATTTTTTGTTTTTCTTCGGGAAGAAACGGTTTGATATTCGTCACACGAGAACGGATCGATTTGATTCCTTTTGATTCGATTTTGTCTTTTTTTACTTTTAATGCATTGACTACTTCATTGATATCAGAGTCGAACATGATCGTTCCATGAGCAAACATTCGGCCATTGGTAGCATACATCGCATTACCGGAAAATTTCATACCATCAATGACTAAATCATTTCGGCCTTTCAACTCAGCCCCGGCAACACCCAATTCATGAAGTGCTTGGATGATTGGTTGTGTTACTTTCGCAAAATCACGGAAGGAATCACCATCATCAGGCATAATAAAACTAAAGTTCAAATTCCCAAAATCATGGTAGACAGCTCCGCCTCCGCTTAGACGGCGGACCACATGAATACCATGTTCTTCCACATAATCTCGATTGATTTCTTCAATCGTGTTCTGATTCCTACCGATGATGATTGAAGGTTCATTGATATAAAAGAGCAAAATGGGTTCATCTAATGGCATTTCTTGCAACAAGTATTGTTCAATTGCTAAATTGATTCTTGGGTCGTGGTTTTCATTTGGTACAAAAATCATGTTCTTCCTCCTAAATGTCAAACACTTTGTCAACTGCAGCAAGTTCTACATCTATCCCTTTACCTGCTGCTTTTTGCGCTTCATTTTTCAATTGTTCTAAGTCGCCAAACTGAGGTAGATGGGTAAGTACAAGTTTCTTTACGTTAGCTGATTTCGCCAGTTCTCCAGCTTCTTTTGAAGTGAAATGTGCATGATGATGTTCATTTCCTTCAAATAGATAGGTATCTGCTAGAAACAAATCAGCCTCTTTCGCAAAATCAGCGAAACTTTCCAAATAACCTGAATCTCCTGTAAATACGAATACTTTCCCCGTTGCTTCTTCTACGATTCGCATGGCGTAACATACTACTGGATGGATTGTTTCCATAAAAGTAATCAGAAAAGGACCAATTTTTAATTCTTCGGCTTCAAAATAAGGATGTCCTTTTGAGACATTCGCCATCGTCAATTCTTCAAAGTGGACAGAATCTTTTGTGTGCCCGTAAATTGAAAGCAATGTCTCCGGATCTCTCTTGGGATGAAGTTGCCAGTAATACTGTAATACACCAAGGTCAGCAATATGATCATGATGATAATGGCTAAGGATCACAGCATCCAAATCAAGTGGATCAAGATGTTCTTGTAATTTGATCAGCGTAGCACTACCTGCATCAATCAACAAGTTGAAACCGTCAGATTGAAGTAAATAACCTGTTGTCCCTTGATTATTATAAGGATACGCCCCTAAGCAGCCTAAAACAGTTAATTTCATCATACATTCCCCCTCAAAGATTTATCCTACCACAAAAGTTATTTTTCTAATGAATGAACTGCTTACAGATTAAGCAAAATAGGCTTCTGGACCACCTTTTTCAATCCGTGCTTGTTCATAAAATTCTGCAACTGATACATTCACATAAACGATGACCCACAAAAGACCGATGAATAAAGCGATTGCCCCTAACAAATACCAGCCGATAAAAGATAGTTGCAACAAAATATACGTACCGATTCTATCTTTCAATAAGAACCAGCCATATTTTAAGCATTGTACGACCGACAAATCAGGATAGTCGAACTTCGTCCATGCAGCAAATTGGAACAATCCGCCAACGATGCTCATGATAAGTGCTGAAACAAAAATCATCCCTACCATTGATAAAACAAAGCTGATATCAAGAAAATCTCCTGGCATGACATCCGTAGGTACCGTACTTGAATTGAAAAGCAACTGCGTATAAGCACTCACTCCGCTGATTAAAAACATGGGCAGAAAGATCAAACTATTGAGCAACCAGTTGATGATTGAATTAATCAAATTGATGACAAGTATCGAACCAAAATATTTTTTTTGGAAAACTGAAAATAGAAGATTGCTTTTTGGTCTGCCACCTCGTACAACTACTAACGCAATATAAAACAATGCATAGTTGAATGCGAATAAAAGCAAATTATTGACTAGAAAACTCAATAGGTTTTGCTGCATGCTTTCTTCCGTAAAAGGACTGAAACCGTCAAAAAAATTCTGTATGACGCTTGTGAACAATATGGATAAGAAAACAAGCCAAGCATTGATTCCCCATTGATTCTCTAAAGAAGCTCGCGCTTTTTTTCGATATTCAGAAATAGGCATTTTATTATTCATTATTCATAACTCCGGATTTGTTCAACTGTTTCACTATCAAGCCGTTTCACTAACTCAGTAACTAGCTTCACTGTATTCAAATAATCATCTTCATGGATCACTGATGTGTGGGAATGCAAATAACGAACAGGAACAGTAATGGCTACAGAAGGAACACCGTCTCTTGTCAAATGCATTTGTCCTGCATCCGTTCCACCGCCAGAGATCACTGTATATTGGAATGGGATAGCCATTTCCTCTGCTACATCGATAACGAAATTCAATAATTTTTTGTGCGGAATCATCGATGCATCAAAAATCAAAATCTGTGGACCTTTTCCTAAAATCGAATCTGCTTCTTTTGGTGTCATTCCTGGAGTATCACCTGCTGTACCAGTATCTAAAGCAAAAGCAATATCCGGATTTACAAGGTGCGTGCTTGTTCGAGCGCCTCGCAAGCCCACTTCTTCTTGCACATCGCTTCCTGCAAATAAAACATTTGGATGTGCTTCTTTAGATAGATTCTCCAATACTCGCAAAGAAACAGCTGTCCCTATCCGATTATCCCATGCTTTTGCCAGTAAATATTTACTGCCGTTCATTCGTTTGTATTCAATATATGGGGTGACCATATCTCCCGGACGTATGCCCCACTCTTTGGCTTCTTCTTGGTTTGATGCGCCGATATCAATAAACATATCTTTGATTTCATATGGTTTATTTCGTACCTGAGGTGTTAAAACATGCGGTGGTTTTGAACCAATTACCCCGTGAATGATTTTTCCTTCTCGTGTTTTGATTTCCACTTGTTGAGCAAGCATCACTTGTCCCCACCAGCCTCCAAGTGTTTGGAACTCCAAGAAGCCTTTTTCGGTTATTTTTGTTACCATAAAACCAACTTCGTCCATATGACCAGAAATAAAGACTTTTGGTCCTCCGCCAGCGCCATGCTTAGCAATCACACTGCCTAATCCGTCATAAAAAATATCATCAGCGAATGGTTTAGCATATTCTCTGAATACTTCTCTTACCTCTTCTTCATTCCCAGGTACTCCTTTTGCAGAAGTCAAATCAATTAGTAGCTGTTCTTCTTTTGTATCCAAATGTTTTCCCCCATTTCTATATTCATATTGTGATTATACCATTGCTTTTGTTTTTTGTTCAGGCAAACTTGGTATTTTTACTGTTTATTTCAGAATATTCTAAAATAAATAAAACAGGCAGATATCCTCCACCTGTTTTATTTATTTTAATCGTAGTTTATCTGGTACTTGCTGTTGCCAAGCTTTGCTGAAAAAAGCATCATCGAGATGGTACCTACTAGGAAGCTGGTTTTCTTCTAAAAACGGTCTAATCTGTTGATCTGCGGCCAGCCAGCCTTTCCACCCTAAATGGATCGTATCTTCCATAAAATAATTGGTACCAGCTTGATTGACAAAATCAGCTATTCGATTGAATCCTTGGCTATTTAATTGAAATTTGATTTTTTTGGCAAATCCTTGTAGCATTTCTTGAGATAGTCCGGTATAATCGCTCCATTTCTCGTTGACCGGTGGAATGATAAACAACACTTCATTATGGTTTTTTGCTAATTGATCCAAGATTAGCTGAAAATCAGAAAATTCTGGTGAAAAACGATAATCCCAATTTTTTTGTGACTGTTTGAGTTCTGGCTCGTGGGATCGGATACGATGTGTATAAAAATCGTTTTTCAAACCAAATGGATTATTTGTCGTTTCTTGTTTTCCAATCTCATCTGCCAAAATGGATAATTCTGTTTCTTGATAGTGGTCTGGTAATTGTTTTGATTCATGATCGATTTTTTGCTGACGATCTTTCAAACCGATATCACTGAATATCTCATCCTCACGCTTCAACATGTTCCATTGGCTGTGCAACTGATCCAAAGAATCAGGTAAAGGTAACTTTCCTTCTTTAATCGTTTGTAGAATTCCTGTCAGCGTATCGTTCTCTTTTACTTTTGAAAAAGTTAATAGTCTTCTAGCTAAATAGCGATCAGCTGATGTAACTTTTTTCAATGAGAACAACCAATCATAGGTCTGAAGTTCAGAATAGTAAGTGTTGAAATAATCTGTTTTTACACCATCTTTTACAAACCATTGAGGCGAGATGATAAACACCACTTTTTTGTTTTTCAAATCATCCCCTGCAGATCGCATCATCATATATTGACTTAATGATTGTGTTCCCGGCGCTCCTAGCAAGAAAGGACGATAACCTCTATCATATTTTTCAGCCAAAACAGACGGATGAAATGGACTGATCCTGCTTAATTCACTCGACCCAAAAAAGGGGATATATTGTTTTTCAGACAAAGCTTTGTTTTTTATTGCATCGCCCTTTAGTACATTTGCTGACATAGATGAAGACGCTCGCTTGATTACTTCCGGGTTATCAATATTTACTCGATAGGAAGAAGTGAAGAATAGGGCAAGCAGACCAAAAGCGAGAACAACAGGTCCAAAAATAGCAAAGAGTTTCTTTTTCATACTCAACCCTTCAATGCAGTTGCTTGTTGAATGATTTTATTCGGTGTGCGCCAATCCTCCCGCTCGAATTCAGAGACTGGGACTTGGATATCCAACTCTCCGTCTAGCTCGACTAATAATTGCACAGATGCTAAAGAATCAAGCAAACCTTCATCAAATAGATCAATATCACGATTTTTTCTTACTTCATCTGTTCCTGTTATTTCTTCTAAGATTGATAAAATTTGTTCTTCCATTTTCCTTTTCTCCTTTGTTATATAAATTAATATGTCACTATTCGTTAGCTAAAAAAAAGTTTATCTAAAAATCCTGAAAAAATCAGGAAGCTGAAACATACCGCTTGAAATGTCAAAAATACGGCTACGCCATGCGTAAATTTGTTAGAAGGCAACTGATCTTTATGCTTCTTCTTAAATCGGATCCATGCATCTGTCAGACAGATCAGACAAGCATGATACAGACCGTATACGATGTAGTACCACGTCAATCCATGCCAGACACCCATTAGAAGAAACAAAGCGAAATACCCGATATTTGACATCACGATCTTGCTTTTAAAGATTTTTTTCTTCATCATGAAGAACATCAACCGCATATACACGTAATCGCGGAACCAAAAAGACAAGGTCATATGCCATCGATTCCAGAATTCTTTGATATTCCATGATAAAAATGGTTTATTGAAATTGATTGGCGTCTGATACCCCATCATGTAGCTTGTACCGACTGCGAACAAACTGTAACCTGCAAAATCAAAAAATAAATACATGCTATACACGTACATGTAACCCACTAACGCCCATGAAATCCCACCATGCTGTAATGCGATGCGCCCTACTGCAGGGAGCAGTACTTGACCAAAATAATAACCGATAATGAACTTATATAAAAAACCGACAAAAATATTTTGGACGCCTTTTCCCAAGAGATCAACATATTTATCACGAACAGGTGGATGGAGCTGATCCTTTTCAAATCTCCTATAACGATCGATGGGTCCAGAAGATATTGTCGGGAAAAACAGCAGAAACTGGATATAACGAAATGGATTATATACTTTGATCATGCCATCTCTTATTTCCATGATCATTTGCACAGACTTAAAGGTTAAATAAGAGATTCCTAAAAAACCAAGTAGCGATGCTTTTCCATGTTCAAAAAAAGGAGTCACTTTCGTTAAAAACAGTGGAATTATTGCTAAAATAACGGCGGCGTAAAACCATCCTGTTTGATTTTTCCTTTGCCGGTGAACAAAATAGCCCCATACAAGGATTGTCTGCCAAAAAACATACCCAATCAGCGCCGCTCCCTGTTCCCAATAAGTACCTCCAAAGCTGACAAATAAAAAGAAAAGTGTCACCACTGATTGATAAATTGGTAATCTTTTTTTCCATATCAGTAAAGATAGAACGATTGGTATAAGCGCAATGGCTAAAAGAAAAAAATAAAACGGCTCTGCGTAAGGGATCATATGAGGAAACATCATTCAGGATTCACCTCAGCTGTTAATTTTTTTCGATCAATTTTTCCATTTACTGTCTGAGGCAGCAAATCGACATAATGGAACTTCTGAGGAATCATATACTCCATCACAACTTGCAGTAATTGTTCTTTGATCGATTTGGTCAGTTGAAAATCCGGTTGTTTCGTTGTGTTTTCTAATACGATGAAAGCAACAAGCTGCTGCACTTTTGTTCCTTGATATTTTGGTACGACAACGGCTTGTTTGATCCGGGAGTCTTGCAACAGATAATGTTCGATATCCCCTAACTCGATCCGGTAACCATGTAATTTGACTTGCTGATCCATACGGCCTTCATAAAATAAAAGCCCGTCTTCATCCAACCTTCCTGCATCCCCTGTATGGTAACTTGCTAAGTCATTTTGACAAAAGAACGCAGCTGCTGTTTTTTCTGGATTGTTCAGGTAACCTTTTGATACGCTTGGCCCTGCAATAATGATCTCACCTGTTTCTCCTTTTGGAACAAGTTTGTCTTCTTGGACAATAGAAACTTTGGTGTCTTTTTTTACATAGCCGATCGGTAGTCGGTCATATTTATCTAGTACGTGCTGATTAATCTGGATACTTGAAATAGCCACAGTTGCTTCTGTTGGGCCGTAAGTATTATATATCCGTGCATTTGGGAATCGATCAAGTAGTGTTTCTGCAGTTTTTTTTGTCAATTCTTCTCCGCAAAATAAAAACATGTCCAATTCTGGTACATTTTCTCCATTGAAGGTAGGCTCCATCAAGCAAATATCCATAAAAGATGGAGTAGAAACCCAAATATTCAACTTCAAGTTAGGCAATGTCGCGAATAATTGACGAAAATCTTGAATAACTGCTTTATTTAACGGCTTCAGCATTCCACCAGAAACTAATGCAGGATAAATAGAAAATACCGATAAATCAAAAGAAAATGGCGCTTGGGCTAAGAAATGCATACCAGGCTTGATCCCAAAGTCTTCCATCGTCCATTGAACAAAGCTGACTAGATTATCATGACTGATTTGTACGCCTTTTGGTTCTCCAGTAGTACCAGAAGTAAAAATAATATAAAAATTTTCTGTACCTTTTACGCTGTTTCTGGGATAAAATTCTACTGGTATCTTCTCGATTTCTTGAAATTCTTCTTTTGTTACGACAGGAACAGAAGGAATGTCTTCTATCCAATTCCCAATACTGATGACCATAGATGGTTTAGCCACCCGAAAGATCGACAGGATACGTTCTTTGGGTGTGTGTTCTTCAATTGGCAAATAGGCATGACCAGATTTGACAATTCCTAGAAATGCGACAATCATCTCAAATTCTAAATTACCAAAAACGACGATTGGTCCATCCCCTTCTACCTTTTCTTCTAAATAATAAGCAAGTGCGTCTGATGCTTGTTTCAATTCTCCAAAAGTATGCATCTCATCCGCCTGATAAGCAATTCGATCAGGTTCGCTTATTCCCCAATCATCGACTGCTTCAATAATCGTTTTGATTTCCATACTCTTCCTCCTAAAATTCGTTATAGATAAATGTTCCTCCTTGAATATTTTTATAGTGATACAGGTAGATCAGGAACAGCAGTACCGCACTATAAAAAATTGTTCGAATGATGAATTTTCCCCAATAATTCAATTTTGGATTAGACCACCATTTGTTCATTGGATTCCCTCCTCATATAACCTCACACAAAGTGTAACGAATTTTGACAAAAAGAAACATGTGTCTAGCTTACAGAAACCGTTTTTTTACTAACAGTTTTGTCACATAGCTTTTATAAAAATAGCACATCAAAACACTGCTTTTTTCTTTATAATTTCTAGTAATTTTAAAAAATATAAAAAATAAAGAGGTTGTGACAAAAAGCGTGTCACAACCTCTTCTTCCAAATAAACGGTGTGTAAAAGCTTGCATCTGCGGTAATAAGTCCAGCTAAATCAAAAACATGGGAAACTATTTTTGCTTGGCTGTTTCTTATTACTTGATGCAGGACAGCTTTTTCACAATCTCTTCTTTAAACGGTGTTTAAAATTTAGTACTTTTTATTATCTTGTCTTATTCCGCCTGTCATTCCTCGATAATCCGACAATATAACTGACTCGTAATGACATAAAGCAAAAGATAGATAAGGATCAATAAGCCACTGACAAGATAAGCCAACCAATAATCGGCAGTTTTGATATACTGAGTGAAAACATTGATTGCAAATACTGCATGAGTGATTCCTAATATCATGGGTGGAAAAAAGGTAAGTGCGTTTTGCTCGAAAATCATCCTTCTAATTCTTCTTTGTGGTATCCCCAGTTTAGTCAATAGGTGATAATTTTCTTTTTCTTCCTCTGCTTCTGCTAATTGTCGAACGGTCAGAATACTGCCAGTAGCAATAATGACGATCATTCCGACAAACAGTGTGACAAAAATATTGATACCAATCCGCCGGTTGACTGCACGCAATTTTGAATAGCTGGAGGAGAAGTTCAACCGAGAACCTTCTTGACTAAATTGCGCTTCCTTCATTTTGTCATCTGGCAGTTTCTTTGTACTAATTTCTCCTTGCAGACGCCCATTTACGATATCATAAGAATAATAAATAGCATTGAGCCACTTTATCGACATTTCACTGCTCAGTCGTTCATCTATCTTTTCATTATTCTCACCTGACACATCCACATTGACTACTTGATAATCTACACCTTTTGCTTTTTCAAAAACGTTATCATCCACGACTAGTACAGGACTTAGATATACCATCGTTTCGTCACCTAATACACTTGGAAGCATTTGTTGAATCTTCAACTCTTGATTATCTGGCAATCCAATACTAGAACCATATAATGAAATATTCCGGAAAAGAGTTTGCATTTGATCAAGCAAAACAGTATAGTTAGGAGATTTCAAAGAAACGTTTGGCAAATCCGGATTAACTTTTCTGAAGGCTTGATATTCTGTTTCTGTGATCAGATTAGCAGTTTGAAACATAGGTTCTTCGAGATCTGGTCTGTAGATACTACCTATGACTTTATAATGCAAGGTGATTTTTTTAGTTATCTTCTGTCCTTCCTCTGCCAGAATAGGCTTGATTTTTTTTTCTGTCTCGACATCAAACTGATAGTCCATCGGGGAGGATACTTTCTCCTGATACGATAAAATAGTAGAAATACTAGCCGTACCGCCAATCGTCATTAAAGAAATTCCAAGAATGACTGTAATTAGAGAATTCGTCCGCCAGCTTTTGAGCAGGTGCACTTGTGTATTACCTATTATTAAAAAATTGATCCCATAGTAATAGAGCTTCCATTTACTCAATATGATCAAAAAGAGTCGAAATGTATAGCAGAAAAACAAATAAGTACCAATCACACAAATGAAAAAGATCAGAAAAGGCAAAAAGAGAATGAATGTCTCAAGGTAATGATGACTGATCATCCATGAAGTGATTTCTCTAAAATGACTAGCCCCAAAATATCCGCTCGTTAAAAGCAATAACCCAATGACAGCGAGTAATCGATGCCTTGTTCTGAAACGCATCGTTGAACTATCTGCTTGTTCTTTTTCTCCAAAACTTCGAATCATCGGGTAGCGCCAGATTTTCCATATCGAATACACAGATACTGCTAAAAGGATGATGAAAAAAGCAAATAAAGTATCTGCGACTGATGGAATGGAGATAAAAAACGGACTATTAAGATCCATATCCATCATTCGAACCAAAATCATGGAAAAGAGTTTGGAGAAAATAATGCCGAGCAATATCCCAAAAATACAGGCAAATAACCCAATTATCATGATTTCCAATACATATATACCTGAAATTTGTAGTTTGTTCATACCAAAAAGTTGATAGATACCTATTTCTTTTTGTCTTCTATTCAAAAAAAATCGGTTGGCACTGAATACGAAAAAAAGTAAAACGACAGTAATGATCAGTCCGCCAAAACTCAATCCGCCATCTATCGAAGTATCTGGACTTGCTCTTCTAACTAAAGATTGATCATAGGTCATTGCGCTGAATGAATAATAAATCATCACGGATAAAGTCAAACTGAAAAAATAAACAAGATACCCTCGGGACTGCCGAAAAAAGCTTTTGACGGCTAATTTATACAGCATTCATTTTTCCTCCTCCACCAATCGTCGCCTGCATGTCGATTACTTTTTCAAAGAATTCTCTTCTTGTCCCTCTTCTCACAACTTCTGAAAAAATCACGCCGTCTTTGATAAATAAAATTCTGTCACAGTAGCTCGCTGTATATGGGTCATGGGTGACTAACAAGATTGTCGCTTTTTCTTTTTGATTCATAGTCTGTAAATAATTCAACAATTCTGTGGCCGACTTCGAATCTAGAGATCCAGTTGGTTCATCTGCAAAGATTACTTGTGGCTGAACAACAAGGGCTCTAGCGGCTGCAATTCGTTGTCGCTGACCGACAGAAAGCTCATCTGGATATCGTTTTAGCAGTTCTTCTATATTCAACAATTGAGCTACGTGTCTTACTCTCTTTTCCATCTCTTCCTTAGTCATCCGTTCAACTGCTAGGGGCAATAGGATATTGTCTTTTGCATTTAAAGTATCGATCAAATTGAATTCTTGAAAAATGAATCCTAGTTTTTTTCGGCGAAAGTCACTGAGCTCACTATTTTTCATTTTTGTGATTTCTTTTCCTTGGATCAAGACACTACCCATCGTAGGCAAATTGATCGTGGATAAAATATTCATCAACGTCGTCTTGCCTGCACCGCTTGGACCCATGATCCCAACAAATTCGCCTTCTTCTACTGTGAATGAGATATTATCTAAAGCTTTGACGGGAGAAAGTTTGCTACCGTAGCTTTTACTGAGATGTTTCACTTCGATCATCTTTTCCAATTCTTCTTCTCCTCTTTCATTTCTGTTTATTTGCATAGTAGCATATCTACGAACAATTTGCTCTTATGTTTTTGTCACTTTTTCTTAGCCCAAATAAAAAAATTTTATTCAATTATTTTATTCAGCTAAATTAAATATGCAAAAAATAAATCCATCAACTACAAGTTTTCACTTTTTTTCACAATAAAATATACACTACATATAGTATAGAAATCCAATTATACAGCGGATTGAATACTATATATAGCCGATAATTAGTTGCTCCTTCCTAAATTTTGTTTTATGATAGACAAGAACAATTTAGCAGGAGTTGAAGATAATGAAAGTAAATTATGAAGAGAAAACAGTCGTTACTCAGCAACCAGAGGCACACCAGATGAAAGTTATCAAACGAGATGGCCGCCATGTTGATTTCGATGAACAAAAGATCAACGAAGCACTAATCAAAGCTGAAAAGAAAATTCACGGCTCATTATCCCCACTTACTTACGAAAAAATCCAAATGATTGCAGACTTGGTTGTCCAAGAAATCAAAAGCCGGTTTGCTGAAAATGTCAAGATCTATGAGATTCAAAACATCGTGGAACATATCTTATTAGAAAAAAACGAATATGAATTAGCAGAAGAGTATATCAATTACCGTACAAAACGGGATTTTGCTCGCAGTAAAGCGACAGATATCAACTTTTCGATTGAAAAACTAATCAACAAAGACCAGACTGTCGTGAATGAAAATGCAAATAAAGACAGTAATGTTTTCAATACACAGCGTGATCTAACAGCCGGCATCGTCGGAAAATCGATCGGACTGAAAATGTTGCCGCCACATATAGCAAATGCCCATCAAAAAGGTGATATCCATTACCATGATTTGGATTATCATCCTTACACACCGATGACAAATTGCTGCTTGATTGATTTCAAAGGTATGCTGAACAACGGTTTCAAAATTGGAAATGCGGAAGTGGAATCACCTAAATCTATCCAAACAGCGACAGCACAAATCTCACAGATCATTGCTAATGTTGCGTCAAGTCAATATGGTGGCTGTTCTGCCGACCGAACAGATGAATTGCTGGCTCCTTTTGCAGAATTGAACTATAAAAAACATCTAAAAGACGCGGAAGAATGGATCGATTCGCCAGAACGCCAAAAAGAATATGCAAAAGCAAAAACCAAAAAAGATATCTTCGATGCTATGCAAAGTTTGGAATATGAAATCAATACCTTATTTACTTCAAATGGGCAAACCCCTTTCACTTCATTAGGGTTTGGTTTGGGGGAAAATTGGTTTGAAAGAGAAATCCAAAAAGCGATTTTACAGATCCGAATCAATGGATTAGGGAGTGAAAAGCGAACAGCTATCTTCCCTAAACTGATCTTCACTTTAAAAAAAGGTGTAAACTTAAACCCTGAAGATCCTAATTACGACATCAAACAACTAGCATTGGAATGTGCAACGAAACGAATGTATCCTGATATTCTGAATTACGACAAAATCGTCGAATTAACTGGAAGTTTCAAAGTACCTATGGGCTGTCGTTCATTCTTGCAAGGATGGAAAGACGAAAATGGTCAAGAAGTAAATGTCGGACGAATGAATTTAGGTGTGGTTACATTGAATTTACCAAGAATCGCGATCGAATCAAAAGGAGATCAGAACAAATTCTGGCAGCTATTGTCTGACCGTTTAGAAATCATGAAAGATGCGCTTCTCTATCGTGTAGAACGTTGTAAAGAAGCCATTCCAGCAAATGCGCCAATCTTATACATGTATGGTGCTTTCGGAAAACGTCTTTCACGTACCGATTCTGTCAATGAATTATTCAAAAACCGCCGAGCTACTGTATCATTAGGCTACATTGGATTATATGAAGTTGCTTCAGCTTTCTTCGGTGGCGAATGGGAAACAAACCCAGAGGCAAAAGCTTTCACACTTGACATCGTCAAAGAATTAAAAGCCAATGCGGATGCATGGGGTGATGAATACGGTTATCATTTCAGCGTCTATTCAACACCAAGTGAAAGTCTGACTGATCGTTTCTGTCGTTTAGATACAGAAAAATTTGGTATCATCGAAAATATCACAGATAAAGAATATTATACAAACAGTTTCCACTATGATGTACGTAAAAACCCAACGCCATTTGAAAAATTGGAATTTGAGAAGGATTATCCAAAATATTGTTCAGGTGGATTCATCCACTACTGTGAATACCCTATGCTCCACCAAAACCCGAAAGCCTTAGAAGCTGTATGGGATTTTGCATATGATAAAATCGGGTATCTTGGTACGAATACGCCAATTGACCATTGCTATCAATGTGGTTTTGAAGGTGATTTCAAACCAACAGAACGAGGCTTCGAATGTCCAGAATGTGGAAATCATGACCCAAAAACATGTGATGTAGTCAAACGTACTTGTGGTTATTTAGGAAATCCACAAGCTCGTCCGATGGTACATGGACGCCACAAAGAAATTTCCTCACGTGTGAAACACATGAAATGAGGTTGTGAAAAAGCTGTCCTGCATCAAGTAATAAGAACAGCTAAACAAAAATAGCTCCTCATATTTTTCGTTTAGTTGGGCTTATTACCGCAGATGCAAGCTTTTGAACACCGTTTATTCAGAATAAGAGGCAGTGACAAATCTTTTTTCACCACTCTCTTTCGATGCTTTGTACCTTTGAACGCTCTCTATCAAAATAAGAACAAGCTTTTTTTGAACAATGGATTTAGGTCGGTTTGTTCTTATTTATGTGGTCGAGTAGATTTTATCTTCAATAGCTATATCTTTGAACCTTAAATGAAAGAAGTTTTTTTATGAGAAATCCAAAACCAAAAGAATGGTTAGCAAAAGACTACAGTCAAAACTATATTGCTGACTACAAACCGTTTAATTTTGTCGATGGTGAAGGTGTCCGTAACAGTCTTTACGTTAGTGGCTGCTTATTCGCCTGCGAAGGTTGCTTCAACAAAGCGGCGCAAAATTTTCGATATGGCAAACCATTCACACCTGAATTAGAAGAACAAATCATCGCTGACTTGCGCAACGATTACGTACAAGGACTGACTTTATTGGGCGGCGAGCCTTTTTTGAATACAGATGTTTGTTTGCAAGTCGTACGACGTATCCGAAAAGAGTTCGGTACGACAAAAGATATCTGGTCATGGACAGGCTATACCTTTGATGAATTGTTACAAGATTCAGAAGATAAATTAGAACTCCTTTCGCAAATCGATATCCTTGTTGACGGACGCTTTGAATTGAGCAAACGTGACCTAAAACTACAATTTCGCGGAAGCAGCAACCAGCGAATCATTGATGTCCAAAAATCTTTAGAATCCAACCAAGTTATGATTTGGGAAAAATGTACGGATGCAACAGAAACCTATGAACAAATCAAAAAACAAGACTTGATATAAAAACAGCTTTGAGAGAGAAAACGGATTTCCATTTTCAACTCTCAAAGCTGTTTTTATATTTCTTGATTTCCCCATAACGGAAGGACGATATTTTCATAGGTCATCGGGTCAAGATTCGTCAAGGTGATTCCTAACAATCGGATCCCTTTTTCTACTCCCAAGATTTCCTCCCATATAAGACTTGCTTGATAAAAGAGCGCTTCTTTTTTATAGATGTATTCTGGCAATGTCACTCTTTTGGTCACAGTAGAATAATCCGTGTACCTGACCTTCAAAACCACTGTTTTCCCATGTTTTTGGACTCTTCTCAGTGCTTCTTCTACTTTTTCAGCTAGTTGGCGCAACTGAGCCAGCACGGCTTCCTCCGTTTGCAATGGCTGTCCATACGTATGCTCTTTTCCCACAGATTTTCGCTCTCTTGTAACATTTACTGGAGAATCATGGATTCCTCTCACTTTACGATAAAGAGAATAGCCCATTTTTCCAAAATTTCGAATCAACATCATTTCTGTGCATTCATATAGGTCTTTTCCTGTATAAATCCCTAACTCATGCATTCTAGGTACAGTTTTCTTTCCTACTCCATGAAATTTTTCAATTGGCAAAGCTTTTAAAAATGGCACAGCATCTTGAGGTGCAACTACTGTGATCCCTCTAGGTTTTTGATAGTCTGATGCTAATTTGGCCAAAAACTTATTGTAACTTACTCCCGCAGAACATGTTAGCTGGACTCTTTCCCAAATATCTGCCTGGATCATTCGGGCGATTTTGATGGCTGACTTGCAATTGATTTTATTTTCGGTCACATCAAGATACGCTTCATCGATACTAACTGGTTCCACAATGTCTGTATAATGATAGAATACTTCCCGTACTTGTTTGGAAATCTCGCTGTATTTATGATGGTCGCCAGGCTTAAAGATGGCTTGCGGGCAAAGTTCATACGCTTTTTGTGCACTCATTGCTGAATGAATTCCGAATTTTCTTGCTTCATAATTTGCCGTAGTCACTACTCCACGCCCACCAGTGTCACTGGGATGTCTAGCAATTACTAATGGGTGCCCACGAAACTCAGGATGATCTCGTTCTTCAACAGAAGCGAAAAAAGCATCCATATCGATATGAATGATTTTTCTTGATGTATCATTATGTAAAGGAAATTGCAGCTCCATCATCCTCACCTCTTAGCCATTATACAGGAACGTTCGTTCGCGTTCAAGAGGTTTGAGAAGTTAGTAGCTGTTTTCCACATTGCCGCTTCATTGTATACTACTTATACTATTTCAGTCTAATTCGTGATATTGACGGTAAACTTCTTGTTTTTTCAGTCCATTTTTAAGCGCTACTGCTTTGATAGCAGCATTTGGCTTTTCGCCTGATGCAATCTTTGCTTCTACTTGTTCTTTTAAGGATCCCTGCTCTTCATCCACTTCTGTCCCTGTCGTTTCAAACAAATTTCCTTCTACAAGCAGACAACATTCCCCCTTTACTGGATGTTCTTCGATATATGCAAGTAGTTCTTCTGTACTTCCTCTAAGGTATTCTTCATGGATCTTTGTCAATTCTCGACACAAAACGACTTGGCGATTACCAAAAATGTCTAAGAAATTCGTCAACGTAGCTGTGATCCGATAAGGTGACTCATAGAAAATCAGCGTAGCTGTTTGTTCTTTTAGCTTTTCCAATGTTTCTTTCTGTTCTTTTTTCTTGCGTGGAAGGAAGCCATAAAATAAAAATGGTTGAGGCACTAGCCCTGAAGCAATCAAAGCCGTCATCCCAGCTGTAGGTCCTGGGATAGAGATCACAGAAATCCCTTCTTTTATGCAGGCTAAAACTAGCTCATGTCCAGGATCGCTGATGGAAGGCATTCCTGCGTCACTGACTTGAGCAATCGTTTTTCCTTCTTTTAACAAAGCAATCAATTGAGGGACACGTTCTTTATAATTATGTTCATGTAAACTTTTTTGGGGCGTAGGAATCTCGAAGTGATTCAATAATTTTTGTGTATTACGCGTATCTTCGCTTGCGATAAGGTCTGCTTCTTGTAGCATACGAACACTTCTGTAGCTCATATCTTCTAGATTTCCGATTGGCGTCGGTACAAGATATAAATTCCCGTATACTGGATTTCCTTTGAAACTTTTTTGATTATACATCTGTCACAATCTCCTTAATAAAAAAACTGGAGCAGTCTTTCTCCGCTCCAGTCTCCTCTTGTTATTGATCATCGACCGCTTTCGCGATAGATCACTTCTAGACAAAACGCACAAGGCTCGTCATTGTCCCGTCTTGATCCATATAAATCGTAGCAGACATGGAAGCCTTCTTCATAAATTTTTTCAAGATTCATACGAGACTTGGAAAGTTCTTGCTTCACATTTTCAGCTGGAGCTTGTGCAACTTGGTTCAATTCCCGAAGATGTTCTCGCAAACGTTGATTTTCCATCTCCAAAGTCGTATTTTTTTCTACGATTTCATGCAAAGCATGCTTCATTTCAACAAGTTCTGTTAATGTATTTCTCAACTCTGATTCTAACTGATTCAATCCGTCGTATAATGATCTCTTATCCATTTATCTCACCTACTTGGATAAATTCTTTCAATTCATCCCATTCATATTCGACAGGATTTTCCCGTCCAGTCAGCCGAATACTAACGATACGGCTAAGCAGATTCAACCCTACGACTTTCCCTTTACCATCAGGTGTAACAATTACTTTTCCAAAGTCAGGGAGTTCTTTTTTTGCTGTCTCGTATTCTTCGCTCTCATATTGTAGACAGCACATCAAGCGTCCGCATAAACCGGAAATTTTTGTTGGGTTCAAAGATAAGCTTTGATCTTTTGCCATTTTGATCGATACGGGCACGAAATCGCCTAAAAAAGAAGAACAGCATAATGGACGCCCACATGGACCAATTCCGCCTATTATCTTCGCTTCATCGCGTACACCAATTTGTCGAAGCTCAATACGAGTACGAAATACAGCGGCTAGATCCTTCACCAATTCTCTAAAGTCGATTCGCCCGTCCGCCGTAAAAGAAAAAATCAGTTTGTTTCGATCAAATGTATATTCAGCTTTGATTATTTTCATTTCCAGCTCACGCAACTGCACTTTTTCTTTTGCGATTTGCAATGCATCACGCGCATCTTCTTTATTTTTTTTGTCTTTTTCTAGTTCAGCTTTTGATGCTTTATGCAAGATTGGACGAATAGCTTCAGGAAGGTCATTGGGATCAATCTCTTTTTTAGGAAGGACAACAGTAGCAATATGTAAGGATTGCTGAGATTCGACTAATACCTTGTCATTATAAATATATTCAGAGTCTCCTGGTGCAAAATAATAGATATGACCTGCATCTCTATATCGGACACCTACTACTTCTACCATTTCCATCCTCCTCGATTCTCGTCCTCTGCGGCAAGCTAAAAAATCGTCTGCAAAACGAACTGTTCCGCAACAGCTTGAAAACCGACATTGCTACGTAGTTTCTGCTCTGCGATCAATATTCGTTCAATTATCTGGTTTATCTGTTTCACTTTGCCATATTCGCCTTTCGCTACTGCTTGACGCTGTGCTTCCTGATAATAAAACATCAGGACAGATAATCCTGTAAACTGCTGTGTTTTTTCTTTAAATGATTTCACTAATTTTTTTTGGACATAGATAAAGGCTTGAGTGTCTTGCTTTTGCAAGTAAACGAACCATTGATAAATCAAGTCCTTAGCATCATTAAACCATTCATCTTGAGAGATTTCAACTGCTTTTCCTAAACTGTTTGTTAAGAAAGCCAAAAGTTTTGATTTTTCTAATGGAATCTGCTCTTCTTGCAATCGATGGATCAATGCTTCTTTTGAAAGTTCTTGAAAATGCAGCACTTGACAACGGGATTGAATAGTAGGGAGAATCCTTCCTACTGCATCTGTCTCTAATACCGCTAAAAAATCTCCCGGTGGTTCTTCCAAAAATTTCAACAGACTGTTTGCCGCACTGCTATTCATTTTTTCAGCTTCTTTAATCAAAAAAACCTTTTTTCTTGATTCATATCCGCTGCGACTGAATTCCGTCTGCAAACGTCTGATCTGGTCAACTTTGATTGTTTGTCCGTCCGGTTCGATAACCAGAACATCTGGATGTTCTTTCTTTTCGATCCGCTGACACTTGTTGCATTTTCCGCAAGGCTGATTGTCTTCCATTTGGGTACAGAACAGGTGCTGTGCGAGCCACACACCTACTTCATGTTTTCCTGTTCCTTTTTCTCCTTCAAAAAGATAAGCATGAGCGAGACGCCCATGCTCAAAACTCCGTTGAAGCTGCTGATACACGATCGGTTGCATTTGAGCCAAGTTTATTTCTTGATTCATAGCTCAGCTCCTCCTAAAATTGATGGAATCCTTCAACAGGTAAGACGAAGACTGTTGCACCGCCTACTTCTACTTCTACTGGATAAGGGACGCCCCCATCCATCGAGATATCCAATGTAACAGGTGTAGATACAAATTGTTTTCTTGATTCACACGTTTTTTTGATGATTTCCAATGCTTCTTCTACTCGATCATCTTCAATACCCACGATAAACGTGCTGTTTCCAGCCTTAAGGAAGCCGCCTGTCGATGATAATTTTGTGGCACGGATATTTGCATCAATCAATTCATTTGATAAACGGTTGCTGTCTTTGTCTTGGATAATCGCTAAAATAATTTTCATAAACGTTCACCTTCCTAGTTTTCAAAAAATTGCGGATATTGTTCAATAATTGTATGATAACTTGTTTGCAGCACTTCTTCAAAGCTTTTTCTTGCATCAACTTTGTGGATTCTTTCCGGATTCTCTTCTGCCAGCTTTAAGTAAGCATGTCGTACACGCTGGTGGAATTCCAAACCTTCCGAATCTAAACGGTCGATTTGGTTTTGTCTGTTTTTCTTGATTCTTCTTAATCCGGTGTCTGAATCTACGTCAAGATAAAGGGTAAAATCTGGCGTAGTACCTTCTGTAGCAAACTCATTCAACCGAGCAATCTCGGTAACGCCGATGCGTCGGCCTGCACCTTGATAAGCAAGAGAACTGTCGACAAATCTGTCGCATAAAACGATTTTCCCTTTTGCCAGAGCAGGCAAGACCTTTTCGACTAGATGCTGTCTTCTTGCCGCCGCATAAAGTAGTGCTTCCGTGCGTTCATCCATCCGATCATTTTTTGGATCCAGGATCACCGCTCGAATCTCTTCAGCAATCGGGATGCCTCCCGGTTCTCTTGTTTGAATGATTTCTGTTTTTGCTACTTCTTTCAAAAGAGGGAAAAGTTCATTCAAGATGCTGGTTTTTCCTGCACCATCAGGCCCCTCGATTGTAATAAATAGTCCGTTCACATTGTTGCCCCCATCTCTTATGCTGCTTCTATATTGTATCTGAAAAAACATTTAATTAGAAATTTATAACTCGCGTCTTCCTTCGACAGCTTTCAATAACGTGACTTCATCTGCGTACTCGATATCAGAGCCTACAGACAACCCATGTGCTAAACGTGTTACTTTGATACCGGCTGGTTTAATTAGACGTGAGAGATACATTGCTGTTGCTTCTCCTTCTGTTGTCGCATTTGTTGCGATGATCACTTCTTTTACATCTGCATCATGCAGCCGCTGCAGCAGCGAAGAAATATTGATATCTTCTGGACCTGTCCCTTCCATCGGTGATAACACACCATGGAGTACATGATAAAGTCCGTGATATTCCCGCATTTTTTCCATTGCCATTACATCTTTCGGCTCTTCGACCACTAGGATAATGCTGCGATCACGTGAAGGGTTTCTACATATTTCGCAAGGATCTTCTTCTGTGATGTTTCCGCAGATACTGCAAAAGTGTAAATCTCGTTTTACACTTAACAAAGATTTAGCAAATTCATTCACTACTTCATCTTTCATATCGATTGTATAAAACGCGAGTCTTGTCGCTGTTTTCTGGCCGATTCCTGGAAGTTTCATATAGCTGTCGATCAGTTTCGCAATTGGTTCTGGATATTGCATATTCATTACTCCTTCAGTTTAAAACTAAAATCCTGGTAACCCTTTTGCGTATTTCCCTAATTTTTTCTCAGTTTCCACATCAATTTGTGTGATTGCGTCATTGACTGCCATTACGACAAGATCTTGAAGCATCTCAATATCATCAGGATCAACGACTTCTTCATTGATTTGGATATCCTTCATGCGGCGATCACCTGTAAATACGGCTTTGACCAATTCATTAGTGGCTTTACCTGTAAATTCTGTTTTATTTAGCAGCTCTTGTGCTTCCGCCATTTCTTTTTGCATTTTTTGTACTTGTTTCATCATGCCTTGCATATTGCCCATTCCACGCATCATAATTATCTACTCCTTTTTTCTTAGTCATCTACTACTGTAACAGCCTCGGAACCAAAAAGTTCCTCTGCTTTTACTACAAGTGTTTCTTCTGGTACTTCCTGTTCTTGAGGGAGTAATTCGATTTCTCCTTCTGATTCTTCAGAAGCAAAAGAATTTTCTGTTCCCTCTTCTTGTGCTTGCGTCAAATAATTTTTTCGAAGTTCCGGCCAACTTTCTCTTGTGATATAAACCGGATCAGGCGCATAGTCTTTGATCATTCGGCTTAAATTATTGTGTACCGAAAGCTGCAGTTCTTCGTCGTTTGCTGCTCTTTGACAAACAATCTCATAATCAAATGCAATCACTAATCCTGTAGGGCCAGCTGCAACTGGTTCACTTGCTTTAAGCATTGCCCGCTGAGTGACAGAGAGGCTCATCAGCAAATCTTCCCATACTTCTTTTACTTGGTTCAGATGCTGTCTTGTCGCTTCCCGCAGAACTTTATATACCCGTTCCGTCGGTACCCGATACGTACTTGTTTGTTTTTTGTGATTCGTCTGCTGTACTGGCTGTACTTTTGTATTCGCAGTTCCTGTGTTACTGCGAAGTTCTTTGATTTCGTTTCTCAGTTCCTTGATCTCTTGTTGCAGCTGTTTTACTATCTGATCATCTGCTGATGCCATTTTTGCTGAAGGAACAGAAGCAGACGGTAGCTGTGCGAGTTTGACTGTAGCGACTTCCAAATAAATAGCGGCACTATTAGTAAATCGGATTTCATTTTGTGTATCGCTTAAAATCTTTATCATTGAAAATAGCTGTTCCGCTGAAACAGTTTGTGCCAATTCTGTAAATGTACTTCTGATCGTACTTGATTGTTCTTCAACTAGATTGGGCGCTTGCTGATACATCAGCAGATCACGGCAGTATTGTAACATATCCTCTAGAAAGCGACGTGATTCTTTGCCGGCTGCGAGAATTTGATTCAACGCTTCCAATGCTTCTGGTACTTCTTTTTTCACGCAAGCACTCAAGTAGCTGTCCATCATTTCGTCTGTCAAGCTGCCTGTTACTTGCATGGCATCATCTAAAGTAATCGTTCCTTCACTAAATGAGATTGCCTGATCGAGAATACTCAATGCATCCCGCATCCCGCCTTCTGCAGAACGGGCAATCACATTCAATGCAGCTGGTTCATAGCTGATAGTCGATTCTTTTAAGATAAATTCAAGATGTTCGACAATATCTGCCGTATTGATCCGTTTAAAATCAAATCGTTGGGTTCGTGAAATGATCGTAGCTGGTATTTTGTGAGGTTCGGTCGTTGCTAAGATGAATATGACACTTTCTTTTGGCTCTTCCAATGTTTTCAACAAGGCATTGAAAGCTCCTGTTGAAAGCATATGTACCTCATCAATAATGTACACTTTGTACGCTGCCTTTGTAGGCGCATAATTTGCCCGATCACGGATAAATCGGATTTCTTCGACTCCATTATTGCTGGCAGCATCGATTTCGATCACATCTTCTTGTGTACCAGCAGTGATTGATCGACACATTTCGCATTCGTTGCATGGTTCACCGTCTTTACTGTTCGGACAGTTGATTGCTTTTGCGAAAATCTTTGCTGCACTTGTCTTTCCGGTTCCTCTGGGTCCTGTAAACAAATAGGCATGTGAGGTTTTGTGGGAAACAATAGCATTTTTTAGTGTCTGTGTCACAGCTTTTTGTCCAACGATGTCTTCGAAACGCTGCGAACGCCAGACTCGATAAAGTGCTTGATATGCCATAAGGATCCCCCTTTTTTAAAAAATTCACTATCTCTTATTATACGTGATATTTGGGAAAAAAACTACTATCCTTCTCGGCTTTTTCAGGTATTTAATCAATACGCAAGTTTCCATTTCAATTCCGTCTCTAGTCCGAGAAGTTTCACTTCTTCCTATGGTATAATAAATAAACAATAATTGTTTGGCATTAGCTGAATCAGAGGAGGAATTTTTTATGGGTCTTATCAAAGCAGCAACAAGTATGGTCGGCGGCGGTCTGGCAGATCAATGGCTAGAAGTCATCGAACCAGACAATATGAGTGATACAACGGTTATGACGAAAGGTGTCAAAGTTCGCAAAGATGACAAACGTGGCTCCAATCGTAAAGGAACAGAAGATGTTTTGACAGACGGAACAGTCGTCCATGTCTATCCAAACATGATGATGCTTTTAGTCGATGGTGGAAAAATCATTGATTATACCGCTGAGGAAGGGTATTACACCATTAAAAACGACGCAGCTCCTTCCATGTTCAACGGAACACTGAAAGAAGCAATTGCTGAAACATTTGACCGATTTAAATTTGGTGGTGTTACACCGCAGAAACAACAAGTTTTTTATATCAACCTCCAAGAAATAAAGGGAATCAAATTCGGTACGAGTGCGCCATTGAACTACTTTGATAATTTCTATAACGCAGAATTATTCTTACGGGCACATGGTACTTATTCTATTCGTGTCGTTGACCCGATTTTATTTTATACAAACGCAATTCCTAAAAACAAAACACAAGTAGAAATCAATGATATCAACGAGCAATACTTAGCTGAATTCCTAACAGCATTGCAATCAGCAATCAATCAGATGTCTGCGGATGGACAACGGATTTCTTATGTACCATCTAAGAGTCTGGAGTTAAGCAAATACATGGATACTGCACTGGATGATTCTTGGCGCGAGTTGCGAGGGATGGAGATCGTCTCTGTCGCTGTGGCCAGCATTTCTTACACAGATGATTCTGTGAAACTAATCAATATGCGTAATGAAGGGGCAATGCTAGGTGAGCCTAGCGTGCGTGAAGGATACGTACAAGGTTCCATTGCCCGTGGAATGGAAGCAGCCGGAAAAAATGAAGCAGGAGCAATGACTGGCTTTATGGGCGTAGATATGGGAATGAATGCAAATGGCTCTTACCTTTCCCAAGCGGCTCAAAACAACCAAGAACAAATCAAGCAACAAGCTGAAAAACAAAATCAACAAGCCGCACAAGGGAATGCAGATACTTGGACGTGTCCAGTCTGTGGGACAGAAAATTCCGGAAAATTCTGTTCCAACTGTGGCGCTGCCAAACCAGTAGAAAACGCTCAACCTAAGCTACAGATGCGTTGCAGCGAATGCAACGAGATTGTGAATCTTTCCAACGGCATCCCTAAATTCTGTCCAAACTGCGGCAAACCGTTTAAAGGAATCCCCGTTGATTAATTTATTGAGAAAGGTGTGCAGCTGATGGATGTTCTGACACATAAATGTCCTAATTGCGGCGGTCCGTTGACTTTTGATCCTAAAGACCAAAAATTTCATTGCGAATACTGCCTGAATATCTATACCGAAGAAGAAGTCAGCCAATATGAGCAGAAGCAAAAAGAAGCGCGTATGGCTGGCGAAGAGAACAAAGAAGAACCTTCGCCTACAGAAGATTTTACTTTTACAGCCCAAGAACAGCTTACCGACATGAGTGAAGCCGAGCGCAAAGCGTTTGACGAGGCAGGCGGTTTTTCAGATACAGCGGACGAAGCTGCAGGTAATACTGTAGCGATGGATCTTTTCCTTTGTCCCAACTGTGGTGCAGAGATTGTGACCGATGCGACCACTGCTGCGACTTATTGTTACTACTGCCATAATCCCGTCGTACTATCGGGACGTTTAAGCGGAGAATTCTTGCCAAACAAAGTACTTCCTTTTGCTGTCGAGAAAGAAGAAGCAATCAATAGATTTCTCGCTTGGACCAAGAAAAAATGGTTTGTTCCAAAAGCTTTTTTCAATAAAGACCAAATCGATAAGCTGACGGGTGTATATTTCCCTTATTGGGCTACAGATGCTGAAGTAGATGGCACAATGCAGGCAAACGGCACCGTTATCCGCATTTGGCGAATAGGTGACATCGAATACACAGAAACGAAGCAATTTGCTGTTTCAAGAGCAGGCAAGCTTTCTTTTAAAGAACTAGTAAAAAATGCCTTATCAAAAAATACGCAACAAAAGATGGTCGAAGGTGTGCAACCTTTCCCGTTAGATAAAGCAATTGATTTTAAAAGCCAGTATTTAGCCGGGTTCCAAGCAGAAAAAAGAGATATCGAATACGAGGCAATCAAATCGCAAATCCAATCTGAATTAAAAGACTATTCAGAGAAGCTGTTAAAAGATACTGCCAATGGGTATACAACATTGACAGGTGTCCGAACCTCTGCTTCAATCACAAATGAAGTAAATAATTACGTATTGTTGCCGGTATGGCTCGTTACTTATCGAAGCAATGACTCAAGTAAAAAAGTCTACTACTATGCAATGAATGGACAAACAGGAAAAGTCAGCGGTGTCCTGCCGATTAGCCAGAAAAAATTAGGACTGACTGCTCTTGGGATTTTCGTTGGACTAGCGATCCTCTTTCTGATCGGAGGTTACTTGATATGATGAAAAAATTCTTTTTGTTCTTTCTTTTGCTAGTAAGTGTTAGTTGGCCAGTGGCTACTCATGCGGATACAGCAACGGTAAATGACGAGGCTGGGTTGTTCACTACAGATCAAATCCAATCTTTGGAACAACAGGCAGAAAAGCTGAATGAAAAAATCAAGGGACGAGTCTTGATCGTCACAACTACTTCTAATTCAGAAGAACCAAGAGACTTTGCCGATAATTACTTAAGAAAGGCAGTCGGAAATGATCAAAATGGCTCAGTTTTGCTATTGGATATGGGGCAGCGTGAAATCTACATTTCGACTTCTGGTAATATGATCGATTATTTGACTGACAGTAGAATCGATTCGATCTTAGATGATGTTTATGATCAGATGACGAATGATGCCTACTACGATGCTGCAAAAGCGTACTTGTCTAAATCAGCCACATATGTGGAAGACGGAGTTCCAGGAGGACATTATCGTGTAGATGAAGAAACTGGCAAAATCACACGCTATAAAGTTTTGACGACAGTGGAAATCATCATTGCTGTTGTTTTGGCTCTTATCCTTAGTCTTGTCTTTTATTTTGTGACTGTTTCGCGTTATCAATTGAAATCAGGCATCTACAAATATCCGTTCCGAGAAAAATCCAGTATCAAATTAACTGAAAAAACCGATCGTCTGACAAATTCTTTTGTCACGACAAGAAGAATCCCCAAAAGCCCACCTCCTGGAAGCGGCGGTGGCGGAAGTACTACCCACTCTAGCGGTGGCGGGACTTTTGGCGGTGGCGGAAGAAGTTTCTAAAAATAGCTAAATGAAAGTTCGCAAAAAGAGGCTGTGACAAAAATCGTGTCACAGCCCTTTTGTTGCGAATAAACGGTGTTCAAAAGCTTACATCTGCGGTAATAAGTCCAGCCAAGTAAAAACATTAGGAGCTGTTTTTACTTGGCTGTTCTTATTACTTGATGCAGAACAGCTTTTTTACAACCTCTTGGTAAACGGTGTTCTATCAGCTGACCCTCGGTATTAGCTCAAAACGCTGATTTCACAACCTCTTATTCACGGTGTTCCAGAAGTAGCTTCTTCGAAAATAAGCCGAAATTTGACAAAAATTTGAGTAACAATTTTCGTAAATTCCTTCTTATTTCTTGAAGCTGACCACTTCTGTTACAACCTCTTTGTTCATCAAAAGATAATATTGTCTTCTAACAAGTCCATATTCAAAATAACGATATGATGATCTTTCACTGTGATAATACCATCTTTTTTCAACTGCTTTAAAATTCTGTTCACACTGCTAGCAGTTGAAATACCACAAAATTTGGCGATTTCTTCATTTGTGATCGAAAAATCGATCAGCATCCCCTCTTCTGTTCGCACACCGAATAAATCATATAATTCGTAAAGTTGCGTACAAACAGCTCCCAGTTTTCCATTTAACAGCATTTGTTGCATTTTTTTCATCGAATAAAGCAAGCGATAGCGGTAATACTCTTTTACATAGTGTTGCAGCTTTGGATCTTGGTTGATATTTTGCCAAAATCGTACACGATTGATTCGATAAAACTCTGCATATTCTGATTCAACTCGAATATTATACGGCGAATCGATGAATTGTGAATATTCGTCTTTTAAAAGAGAGACGATTTCAAGATCTTTGATATAGCGAAGGTTAAATTCTCTCCCATCATTTGAAATAACACTTGCTTTTACCGTTCCCTCTTTCAAGATATACGTATGGGAATCTTCCATCCCTTCGAATGTCAAATATTTATGATATCCTTTGCGTATTATCGGAAAATCATTTTTATCCAAATATTCCTTTAAGACTCTACTATCCAATGATGCTCCCCCATCCAAACTTTCATCTAAAAAGATCATACAGTACTTTAAAACTTTTTAAAGTCCAAAGGTATTTTACTAATGATATTAACATTTGTTAAGTACCTTTTTCTATCACTTATGCGATTTTTTTCCTTTTTTTTATTCGTTATACTGCAGAAGTAAAATTTTTTAAGAATAGAGGGAAAAAACATGAATTACTGGATGAAAACAATCATTAATCGATTAGAAACAGCGTATCAAACAAGATTTGACATGAAAGCTTCTTTAGTCTTTTTAAATGATGCGTATCAAAACTCGATCGAATTGATCAAAGCAGTGGATGAGAATCCAACAAACGAATGCGAAGAATTTTTAAACCTGTTTATGTCTACACGGGATTTATTTATTCGCCAACTTGTTGATCGCTATCCATCCAATTATCACGATGTAGAAGTCCAAATACAAAAATTAAAAGCATATTCAGCTTAAGGGGAATGTATAACATACATGGAAAAGAAATTATTTAATAAATATTTTATCGGAATCACATTGATCAATTTTATTGTCTACCTGATTTATTATCTATTGATGGTCATCATGGCAGTCATTGCGCAAGACACATTACACGCCAGCTTGAGCCAAGCAGGTTTTGCTTCTGGAATATATATCATCGGAACATTGCTGGCACGCTTATTCATGGGGAAACAGTTAGAACTATTTGGTCGGAAGTTTACCTTAAGAGGCGGCGCGATTTTCTATCTTCTGACAACATTAGCTTATCTTTATACACCAACTATCGGGGCATTGTATTTAGTTCGATTCTTGAATGGATTTGGTTACGGTACAGTTTCTACAGCTACAAATGCTATCGTTACTGCATATATCCCTGCATCTAAAAAAGGGGAAGGCATCAATTATTACGGATTAAGTACTAGTTTAGCTGCCGCTGTTGGACCATTTTTAGGAATGATTTTGCTGAACATGACTGACTTTCGTTTCATTATTTGGTTTTCAATTGTACTGGTCTTCTTTGTTACGATTGCCTGCCTTGTCTTTCCTGTAAAAAATATTCCATTATCTGAAGAACAAAAAACATCTCTTCGTTCATGGAATATCAATAGTTTTATTGAAAAGAAAGCACTTTTCATTACAGGAATCGCCTTTTTGATGGGTCTTTCTTATTCAAGTGTTTTATCATTTTTATCTTCTTATACAAAAGTAATCCACTTAGTTGCTGCTGGGTCATTTTTCTTCGTCGTATATGCTTTGGTCATCACGTTTACACGTCCATTGACTGGAAGGATTTTCGATGTCAAAGGAGAACAATACGTGATGTATCCTAGCTATTTATTCTTAACAGCAGGATTATTTTTACTGAGTGTAACGACAAATAGTGTGACATTGCTTATTTCTGGAGCATTAGTCGGCTTAGGTTATGGTACGTTCATGTCAAATGGACAAGCTGTCTGTTTGAAGATCGTAAAAGAACACCGCATCAGTATTGCTTTGTCTACCTACTTTATTGGTTTAGACCTAGGCTTAGGGGTTGGTCCTTATTTGATGGGGATGCTAAAATCTCTTACTTCATTTAGAGGATTGTATGTGATTGCCGGAGTCATTCCATTGATATGTACAGCGCTCTATCTTGCGAATGGCCGAAAACATAGTCATGAAGCAGAGGGCGAATTGATTGAATCATTGAAAAATGAAATTTAATCTTGATGAATAGATAAAAAAACCGTTCAGATCTGAAAATGATCTGAGCGGTTTTTTGAGTAAAAATAGTTTATGATTATTCTTAATTAAACATCTATTTATTTTTAAAGCTTTCATTTATCGATAAGAATAGTTTAACTGTTGATTTATTCCATTTTCCGTTCATCTGGTACGATTCCTTGACTTAGCAACCACTTGTGGAAGAACCATTCTGCCACACCAATCAATAGAGCAGGAATCAAGACTTTCATCCAAATATCGACTGTATCATTCATAAAGTATAGATAGAGCCACAAGATAACTGCAGCTGAACCAGCATCTGCGATCGTTGCTGCGATGTTTCCTACTTTACGTAAGATCAACAGATCCCCTAGCACATAGATCATCACTACGATAATTACCCCAACAATCGTTGAATCCATAAAGCTAACACCGTATAAACCGGTCAGCACGACCCAAAGAATTGCCCAGATCATGATTGCCTTCACTACCAACGCCTTCACATGTTTCATTTTCTGCACTCCTTTCTTCTGGATAAAAAAGTAAGGTTATCTAACAAGATAACCTTTTCGTTATTATACCATCGGCTAAGAGAAGCGAGCAAAGATAAGGTCCTATCTAAGAAAATGAAAAAATGGGAAAACACCTTAGAATATTCACGCAATAATTCATCCATACAGACATTCGATATGGTGTTCCTTTACTTTCTCATACTGTTCTTTTGCCAGTTCGTTACTTGTCACCAGATAATCGATTTCATGAAAAGCAATGGCTTGATGCATGAATTTATGTGCGATTTTTTGCTGTGTAACTAAAACGGCAAGCCGGTCTGCTTGTTTTCTATTTTTAGGTAAATGGTTTTTTACTTTGAAATAACCCCTCTTCATTTTGTTAATATAAGGTGTTTTTATCACTTGTCTTATAGCAAACTCTTGAATTTGCTCTCATTTATAATTATTCTAATTTCTTTACTTTTTTATTAACTCTATTCCCATCGCATTTGAAGTCGTTCCAGAATCTAGCTTACTGCGTATAACGAATATACGCTCATCATCTCTCTTATCCAATGTGTAGGCCCATTGATTATCTTCACAATATATCGTCAACCCATCATTTACTTTTATGCCTGTGAAAGCACCATTAAACTGGTGTTTATCATACGAAATGTCTATTGAATGTTTATCAATGTTGATTGTCCACATTGATTCATCTCCCGTATATACCCATTCTCCACAAAAAAAAGTTAGCTGCTCCCATTCTTCCTTTGATAATTCTAGTTCTTTTTTCTTCGGTTGACTAGCGGGAGAAGAACAAGCCGTACATAATAATATTGTTACTAGAATAAGAGAAGAAATTTTTTTATACTTCACTCCTAACACCCCTAATGCTATTTATAGATAATGCCAAGAAAATAATCCTGAATCTTGTTTGAATACCACCCCATGAGTACTAATCAAATGACTGGAAGGGTCCAGTAGATCATATCCATAGCTTGAATTACTCCATGGATTCCATACGGAAATCGTTTTATAAAAATCAAAGTTAGCGTACCCTCTAACAACAAACGCATGCCTATCCTTCCCTCTAGTTTGTTTTAGCGCAGATACCCAATATGGCCGATTCGCATTAATTTCAAGCATCGTTCCTTCTGCTGTAGCTGTCCCCCATCTATTTGAAATACTATGAAATCCATAAGAATTAGCGTAGCTAATACATTGGATATTTGAGGCAGATTCATCTGCTAAATTGGATGAACTTGGATACAAGGTTGACATCATCTATCGTGCAGTAGGAAAACTTTTCTTGGTTTGATAACGGATAATAGCTGTAGTAGCGTATGCTGCACACCATGAAGTTTTCCCTTGATTTTCAAGAAAATCCAAGTTTAGATACTTTTGTCCATATGCTTTGGATAACCTATCAATAGTTTGACTATCCGTAGATAAGCTAAAAATAAATTTGTTCTCGCACTCATTTGTCAATGTACGAAAATTGAAATTACTTAATTTTAATTCGCTAGGACTGACAAAGCATCCATAGGCAAACGAAACCGCTAACAAAAGCACTTGCTTAGAATAATTCTCTAAGTAACGTAAATCCACCATTTTAATTATTTTCCCTAATTTTTTCCAAGATCAACTCAATATCTTTTCTTAATTGTGCTATTTGACGTCGCGTATCATCATTATTTTTTTGAAGTATTTTCAGAGCGTAAAGACAAAATACTAAAAATAAGCCTAGAAGTATCATGCTATATATAGGGATAAACAACTATGCATCCTCCTCAAAAATAGTTTTATTATTTTCTAAAAATTCAGAAATAGCTTTTTCAGTGTAAACACCATCTAATCTATCAACTAAAACACCTTTAGAAATGATTAATAATGAGGGTACTACAGTTAAATCAAGCTTTTCAGCTACTTCCTCTAAGCTCTTTTCATCTTCGTTTCGAGCTATATCAGTTCTATAGTAGCTGGCTTTTATTTCTATACTTTTTAATATGTTCCGAAGGGTAGGTTCGATTTCTTGGCATTGAATACAAGTCGGTCTACCTACATATAATAAGAGAGTATCAGAACCTTCAAGCTTTGATTTTAACACTTCTGTCTTTATCTCAGGTAGAATATTATTCATACCAAATCTGCCCGTTTGAAAAAAAATCAACGAGAATGCTACTACAAAGAGACATAGAAACGATATAATTATTCTGCTAGTTTTAATCGACTTTTTCACATCTCATCAAATCCAATCAAAGTTTAAAACAAGCCACTACAGAACTCATCGTCCCAGTGCCTAAAGCTACGAAACCTCCAATACAAGCAGCATAAATAACTGGTATAGCTGGGCACGAACCAACACAAGCTCCTGCAATGATAGTCGCAACGTATTTACTAATACCAAGAACAACAACAATACAAGCAATTTTAGCAGCAACACCTCTACTCTGAGGTAACAAAACTCCTTGCTTTTATACATTTTGCATGTCCTTCTTAATTTGCTCGTTAGATAAAAACTCTTCATTAAGTAAATCAGATTTCATCAATTTACCGTTTACATAAGATTCAATTTGAATTTTATTGTTCAACCCTCGACTAATAATAGTTTCTTGATATCCTTCATTTTCTCCATTCTGACTGTAAGTAACCGTCAAATTACTAAATAAATTATAGTCATCGCCTACTATGGGCACTGTGATCGTATAAAAATCCTTTGAATTTTCTGTAACTTGTAGAACTTTTGCGTTTGTTAAATCCAACGAGCTTTTTGGTACATGAATAATCATATTTCTATTGCGTAATTCATTTGAAATCTTGACTTCATATCATTAGTTACTATTGTACTTACTAACTTTGTAGTTTCCGTAATATCAAACAACTTCGTGAATATATCTAATTTTTCATCCGTAAAATCTGAAATCATTTTTTCATTTGTTGTCTTATAATTAACTACTTTGCTTGCAGAAACATTTAGAACTGGGATAAATAATCGATCGACAATCTATCCACCACCCAAATAACAACCTATCCCCGATTTTCAATATTAAATACACACCTCCCGTGTTTTTATTTTATCTACTATGTTATTATGATTAAAAATACGTATTATTTTCATTTTGTGATTAATTTGCGCATAACAATTATAAAAGAACGGAGCGGTGATATGGATAGCGGGGAATTGCTTAAGAAATTGCGTGTAGAAAGAGGTATCTCTCAAAAAAAATTAGCTAACAATATAACAACAAGAAATACATTATCTAGATATGAAACTGGAAAAAATAGCATACCTTTTGTTATTTTATTGGAATTTCTTGATAAATTGAATATAACCATGGATGAATTTGTCTTATATCTAGAATTTGATAGCATACGAAAGAAAAATAAAAAGATAAAAGATTTTATTAAAGCTACTAGAGAGAATAGAGGATCACGGAAGTATACTTTAGAAATCATTCGAAAAAAAGCAAATACTACACGAGACATTGTTGATATTCGCAACTATTTAATCATAAAAACTTTTGATTGGTATACTCTGCCCATAGAAAAACGTAAGCTGAATAAAAATGATAAAAAACACTTGGATCACTTTGCCAATTATTTAGAAAAAGTAAATGAGTGGGGAAGATTTGAAATGATCAGTTTTAGCTCATTACTATTTCTTTTTGATACAAACTATATTTCCCAAAGGCTTACAGAAATCGAACGCAAAATTGAAAAATACAACGATTTTGAAATATTTCATCCGATATTATCCAGTCTTTATAATAATGCTTTTCTTTTAATGTTAGAACGCAAAAATATTCACTTTTCTAAACAATACTTACAAAAATTTGAAGCTACTCATCATAGATTATTGTTTGCAAAAGATACTCAGATATCCATTCAATTTTATAAGGCATTAATCTGTCATATAGAAGGAGATAGCATCAAAGGACGAAAACGAATAATGAAAATTTTACAAGGACTAGAATTATTAGAGATGGATAGTTTAATCAATGAATTTAAATTTGATTTAATAAAATTCGAAAAAATTTACTGTATCCCACCCATTTTTGAGTAACGATATCCATCTATTCATTATGGTCAAAAACGAAAAAAAACAGACTATCCCTATCGGATAGTCTGCTAAACGTTGAATTATCAGCGTTTTTATTATTCCGCAGCGTTTGCGTCTTTGAGACCGTATTTTTTGTTGAAACGGTCCACACGTCCGTCTGCTTGTGTGAATTTTTGACGTCCAGTGTAGAATGGATGTGAGTCAGAAGTTACTTCGACACGGATGACTGGGTATGTATTACCGTCTTCCCATTCAACTGTTTCTTGTGAAGTTTTTGTTGAACCTGACAAGAATTTGAAACCAGTTGTTGAATCCATGAATACTACTGGGTGGTAATCTGGATGGATGTTTTCTTTCATGATTTTTTCGCTCCTTTGCCCTGCTCCATTTGCTGAACCAGAGTTGATTTGTCGATTTACAACATTAACATCTTAACATGTTTCAGTCAAGGTTGCAATTATCTTTTCAGATTTCTGGTCGGATTTTTTTTACCAAAGGAGACATCTTGAAATTCTTTGAAAAATTGCTGATTGTTTTTTGTTTTACGCAAAAAGCGGATCAGTTGTTCCGTATATTCTAATGAATCTCCAGTCATATTTTTTCGAAGTTTCCAAATTTCTTCTAGTTCTTCACTTGGCATCAATAATTCTTCTTTTCGGGTACCTGATTTTTTGATATCGATGGCTGGGAAGATCCGACGTTCGGATAACTCGCGTGAAAGTTGTAATTCTAGATTTCCAGTTCCTTTGAATTCTTCATAGATCACGTCATCCATGCGGCTTCCTGTATCGACTAAAGCGGTCGCTAAAATCGTCAAACTGCCACCTTCTTCGATGTTTCTTGCCGCCCCGAAAAATTTCTTAGGTTTATACAATGCGGCTGGGTCAATCCCGCCACTCAATGTACGTCCGCTTGGTGGAACGACTAAGTTATAGGCCCGAGCAAGTCTAGTAATACTATCCATCAAGATAACGACATCTCGTTTATCTTCGACTAAACGCATTGCACGTTCCAATACTAATTCAGAAACTCGAGTATGGTTTTGCGGCTGCAGATCAAATGTAGAAGATACCACGTCGCCTTTCACGCTTCGTTCTAAATCCGTTACTTCTTCCGGACGTTCATCAATCAGCAGAACGATCAATTCTACTTCCGGATAGTTTTCGGTGATACCATTTGCGATTTCTTTTAATACAGAAGTTTTCCCTGCTTTTGGTGGTGCGACGATCAATCCACGCTGACCAAAACCGATTGGAGAGAAGATATCGATCATTCGGGTAGATAGTCTTTGCGGTGTTGTTTCCAGTTGAAGCTGTCTTTGCGGATAAAGAGGTGTTAAGGCTGGAAAATGCGGACGTTCTTTTGCTTCTTCCGGATCTTTTCCATTAACGCTTTCCACGTGCATCAAACCATAATAACGTTCCGATTCTTTAGGCGGACGGGCTTTTCCTGCCACTTTGTCCCCATTTCTCAAACTGAATCGTCTGATTTGTGAGGCAGAAATATAGATATCTTCTGCACTTGGTCCATAATTAATTGGCCGTAAAAAACCGTAACCATCTTGACCAACGATATCTAATATCCCTTCCATATAATAAAATCCTTGTTTCTCAGCTTGTGCACGAATCACAGCTAGAGATAATTCCTTTTTGTTCATCTTACTGTAATAAGGAATTTTAAATTCTTTGGCATAACTATAAACTTCTTTTAACGTTTTGTTCTCTAGTTCTGCCATTGTCAAATAATCGCTCATTCAGCTCCCACTTCCTCTATCATTTCGATTGATGCCCCTAAGGCTGTTAGTTTCTCGATAATATGATCATAACCGCGTAAGATATAATCTACGTTATAAATCGTCGTTGTTCCTTCTGCTAATAGTCCGGCAATCACTAAACAAGCACCTGCCCGAAGATCGGAAGCCACGACTTCTGTTCCGTGAAGTTTATTTGGACCATTCACGATGATCATATTTCCTTCCACGGTAATATCAGCGCCCATTCGAGCTAATTCAGGCACGTGATTCACCCGTTTCGCATAGATCGTATCGATGATTTCTGAAGTGCCTGCGGTCATCAATAGCAACGCAGTGAGTGGTTGCTGCAAATCTGTGGCAAATCCTGGATAAGGATAGGTCATGATATTTGCGGCTTTTAATTCTTTTGAGGGGTAAACTTCGATTTCATCTTCGCTGATTTTCATATGGACGCCAATTTCCTGCAATTTTGCTATAAAACTTTCCAAATGTTCAAAAATCACATTTTTCACTTTGATACCTTTTCCTGCTGCAGCTGCTAATGCCAGATAGGTTCCTGCTTCGATACGGTCAGGAATCATGAAATGACGACAGCCATGTAATGCTTCGACTCCTTCGATACGGATCACATCTGTACCCGCTCCTCGAACTTTTGCCCCCATATTATTCAGTAAAGTTGCCACATCGATGATTTCCGGTTCTCGTGCAGCGTTTTCAATTACTGTCTGTCCCTTTGCTTTTACAGCAGCTAACATCACATTGATTGTAGCTCCGACTGAAACCACGTCCATAAAAATCCGATTGCCATGCAACCCTTCATTTTCTGTCCGTAAATACATGGCACCATGTTCATTTGTCACTTCAGCACCTAGAGCTTCAAATCCTTTGACGTGTAGATCAATCGGTCTAGGACCTAAATAACAGCCTCCTGGCAGGCCTACCACCGCTTCCCCAAATTTACCAAGCAGTGTTCCCATAAAATAATAAGACGCACGCAAACTATTGATTTTTCCGTGCGGCATCGGAACCGATACGATTTCTCGAGGGTCAATTTCTAGTATGTTGTTGGAAAAATGGACCGTTGCGCCCATAATCTCTAAAATTTCAATTAATGAATGAACATCTTGTATGTCCGGCACACCTTCCAAGATCACTGGGGAATCAGCTAAGATTGCAGCTGGAATCAATGCGACTGCACTATTTTTTGCACCGCTGATCGTTACTTCGCCAGCTAAAGGTCGGTTTCCTTTGATTACGATTTTTTTCATCTGTTTCCACCTTGTTTATTAATCTTTTTTCATGGATATGCTTGTATTTTATCATAGATAAAAAAAAGAAACGAGCATGGTCTGCCGTTTTAAGTAAAAAAGAATGGAGAACGACTTCAAAAGTCGTTCTCCATTCCTATACATCGTATCTGTTATGTGGATGCTTACGCTTTGTTAGCTGAACCAAACCAGTCGATATGAGCTTTCGCATCTTCAACGATTGCTGCTTTACCTGGAGCTAATAATTTACGAGGGTCGAATCCTTTACCTTCTTTATCTTTACCAGCTTCGATATATTTACGAGTAGCTGCAGCAAATGATAACTGGAATTCAGTGTTAACATTTACTTTTGAGATACCCATTGAGATAGCTTTTTCGATTTGATCTTGAGGAATACCTGATCCGCCATGTAATACTAAAGGCATGTCTGGACCTACAGCATCAGCAATTGCTTGTAAGTGGTCAAATGCTAATCCTTTCCAGTTTTCTGGATATTGACCGTGGATGTTACCGATACCGCAAGCTAAGTAGTCGATACCTGTAGCAACCATTTGTTTGCATTCTTCGATGTCAGCTAATTCGCCGTTACCAATGATTCCGTCTTCTTCTCCGCCGATTGAACCAACTTCACATTCAACTGAGATACCTTTTGCGTGTGCTTTTTCAACAACGTCTTTAGCTAATTTCAAGTTTTCTTCGAATGGTAGATGTGAACCATCGAACATTACTGAAGTATAGCCTAGTTCGATACATTCCAAAGCAGCTTCGTAGTCACCATGGTCTAAGTGGATAGCAACTGGAACAGTGATGTTCATTGCTTCAACTAAATCAGTGATCAAATCTTTACAGATTTTGTAACCACCCATGTATTTAGCTGCACCCATTGATGTTTGGATAAGTACTGGTGCTTGTTTTGCTTCAGCCGCTTCAAGAATTGCTTGAGTCCATTCCAAGTTGTTTGTGTTGAACCCGCCGACAGCGTAACCACCTTTACGAGCAGCTTTTAAAAATTCAGCTCCTGATACTACTGGCATAATAAAATTCCTCCTAAGTTTTGTAAAACTAAATTTGTTAAGACAATTCTTAACCAACGACCCTATTTTACCAAACATTTCGGTAGTTTTCTACTAAAATCAATGAAAATGAAAATTTTCAAGAAGTTTTTTGCAAAAAATAAAATGCTTAATCGCTCTTTACTCAAAAAAAGTCTTTTACTTCCTATCTTTTTTCCTATAAATAATAACAAATCAGAAAAAGAGAAAAGTAACAAGAAAATTGCTTATCCCCTTCTCTTGATACTTTTCTCTTTCTATCAAGCTAAAAAATTATTTTGTTTCATGATCTGCTAATGATGCTCCGACAAATGCTTTGATTAATTTTTGCGGACGATTTGGACGAGAAATCAATTCTGGGTGGAATTGGCATCCCACAAAGAATTTCTTCTCTGGCAGTTCTACGATTTCTACTAAACGGTTGTCTGGTGAGACACCTGAAAAGACTAGTCCTTGTTCTTCAAACATTTGACGATATTTGTTGTTGAACTCATAGCGGTGACGGTGACGTTCTTGCACAACATCAGCTCCATCATATGCTTCAGCCGTCTTCGTTCCTTTTTTGATTTTACATGGGTATAATCCAAGGCGTAAAGTTCCACCCAAATTCTCGATGTTTTCCTGATCAGCCATTAAATCAATAATGTTGTTTGCTGTATCTGGATTCGTTTCAGCTGATGCCGCATCTTCCAACCCAACGACGTTACGTGCAAATTCGACACAAGCCATCTGCATACCAAGACAAATCCCTAAAAATGGAACGTCACTTTCGCGAGCATAACGAATTGCTTCGATTTTCCCTTCTACTCCGCGATCGCCGAAACCGCCAGGAACTAAGATTCCATCTGCATCTTTCAAACGTTCTTCTACATTTTCTCTCGTTAATTCTTGTGCTTTGATCCAATCGATCTCGATGTCTGAGTTATAGGCGAAACCAGAATGTTTCAATGCTTCAACTACTGAGATATATGCATCTGGTAACTCGACGTATTTACCGACAAGTGCAATCCGTACTTTTTTCTTCAAGTTCAAGACACGTTCTTCTAATTCTTTCCATTCTGTCATGTCTGCTTCTGGTGTATCTAGTTTCAAATGGTCGCAAACGATTTGATCCATTCCTTGTGCTTGTAAAACTAACGGGATGGAGTAAAGTGTATCTACATCTGGCGACTCGATGACTGCTTCTGGCTCGACATCACAAAATTGTGCCAATTTGTTTTTCACGCTTTGAGAAACAGGTTGCTCTGTACGTACCACCAAAATATTCGGTTGGATACCTAAACCACGTAGCTCTTTTACACTGTGCTGCGTTGGTTTAGTTTTCATTTCTCCAGCAGCTTTCAAGTAAGGGATCAATGTTGTATGGATATACATAACATTATCTGTACCGACATCTGCTTTCATTTGACGAAGTGCTTCAAGGAATGGCAAAGATTCTATATCTCCTACCGTTCCTCCTACTTCTGTAATGATCACATCTGAATCAGTCATTTTAGCTGCTCGCATGATTTTTTCTTTGATCTCATTTGTAATATGAGGAATAACTTGAACTGTTGCTCCCAAGTATTCGCCCTTACGTTCTTTACGCAAAACTTCAGAATAGATTTTTCCTGTCGTCACGTTGGAGTATTTGTTCAAATTGATGTCAATAAAACGTTCGTAGTGGCCCAGATCCAAATCTGTTTCAGCACCATCATCTGTTACGAATACTTCTCCGTGCTGATATGGGCTCATCGTCCCTGGATCCACATTGATGTATGGATCAAATTTTTGGATAGTTACTTTTAAGCCGCGGTTTTTCAATAAGCGTCCTAAAGAAGCTGCAACAATCCCTTTTCCGATTGATGAAACGACACCGCCGGTCACAAAAATATATTTTGTCATAAGTTCAAAAACTCCTTTTTAATTTATGTGCAGGAAAAGTCTCAGAAAATAAACAAAGCTCCCTATTCTTTAATAAGAATAGGGAGCCGAAATTTCTGTAAACTTCTGACCCTTTAAAAGGGTGCCCAAGGTGTATAATACAAGCTGACTGAGGGAAAGTCAAGTACTCAAATGAAGACTATCCGCTTACAATTTTTTCTTTTTCGATATCCTTTGAGAAATTATTTCTTAAGTCCTTTATGAGTGCAAAAAAATTCAACCCACATAATAGGCTTTAGATAAACATAGCTAACGTTAAACTTAAGCAAATCAGGAAATCTTTACTGAAAAATTTTAAGTGAAACAATAGATAAAAAATAAGGAGGTGCGACAAACGTCGTGCCCCCTTTATTTCTAAATAAACGGTGTTCAAAAGCCAGTTTCTCGGTATTAAGCCAAATTTATGCAAAAATTTGAGGAACCATTTTCACAAAATTTTTCTTAATACTCGAAACTAAACGTCTTTTTCACAACCTCTTGATAAACGGTGTTCAAAGACTTGCATCTGCGGTAATAAGTCCAACCAAGTCAAAAACATAAGTAGCTGTTTTTGCTTGGCTGTTCTTATTACTTGATGCAGGGCAGCTTTTTCACAACCTCTCCACTAAATCAGCTGACCCTCGGTATTAGCTCAAAAAACGGCAAAATATGAGGAACTATTTTGCCGTTTGTTTCTCTAATACTCAGGTCAAACCGCTGATTTCACAACCTCTAATTCACGGCATTCCTCTTTTAATAAAGTTCTAGATATTGTTCTCTTTCCCACTCGGAAACAGTTTGTCTGAATGCCGCCCATTCGAGACGTTTTGCTTCAACAAAATTTGAGAAGATATGTTGTCCTAATGCATCAATCATTACATTATCCTTACGTAATTCCTTGATAGCATTATGGATAGTTGAAGGTAAGTCTTGGATATGTGCAGCTTCTCTTTCTTCCTCATCCATGACATAAATGTTACGGTCAACAGCGGCTGGCGGTGTGATCTGATTACGGATACCGTCTAGTCCTGCTTGCAATAATACTGCCATTGCCAAGTATGGGTTTGCAGATGGATCAACTGAACGCAATTCCAGACGTGTGGACAAACCGCGAGATTCTGGTACACGTACTAATGGCGAACGATTACGACCGCTCCATGCGACATAAACAGGCGCTTCATAACCTGGAACGAGACGTTTATAAGAATTGACTGTTGGATTGCAAACGGCTGTATAGGCACGAGCATGTTTCAGCAAACCGCCTAAGAAATGATACGCTGTTTCACTTAGTTCCAATTCACCGTCTTTATCATAGAAGACATTTCCTTCATCATTGAATAAAGACATATTGCAATGCATACCAGAACCATTGATTCCAAATAACGGTTTCGGCATGAAAGTTGCGTGAAGTCCGTGCTTGCGTGCAATCGTTTTGACAACGAGCTTGAAGGTTTGGATATTATCACAAGCATCTACTACATCCGCATATTTAAAGTCAATTTCATGCTGTCCTGGCGCTACTTCATGATGTGAAGCTTCTACTTCAAAGCCTAAGCTTTCTAATTCCAACACGATGTCACGGCGGCAATTTTCACCTAAATCTGTTGGTGCAAAATCAAAATAACCACCTTTATCATTCAAGGTCGTTGTGATCCCACCGTCTTCGTCTAATTTAAATAAGAAAAATTCTGGTTCAGGTCCTAAATTGAAAGAGGTAAAACCAAGGTCGCGCATGTCTTTCAATGCTCGTTTCAAATTCCCACGAGGATCACCGGCAAATGGTGTCCCATCTGGATTATAGATATCACAAATTAAACGAGCAACTTTTCCATGAGCACTTTCCCATGGGAAGATCATCCAAGTGGAGAGATCTGGATACAAATACATATCGCTTTCTTCAATTCGAACAAATCCTTCAATCGAAGAACCGTCAAACATCATTTTGTTTTCTAACACTTTGTCGATCTGGCTCACTGGAACTTCTACATTTTTAATCGTACCTAAGATGTCTGTGAACATCAATCGTAAAAATCGTACATTTTCTTCCTCAATGATTCGTTTGATCTCTTCACCTGTTATCTGTTTCTTTACCATGGTATCCCTCTTCCTTTTTTAATTTATTCAGTCAAAGAATTGTCTTTGCAATCCTTGCGACTGATAATGACCTGTTTTGCTTAACCCACCTTGCGCCAAAATCTCATCACGAAAAATTTGTCGAACGTCATGATCTGTCAACGGCTTCTTGCTTTTTGCTTCTTGTTTTTTCGCCTGTGCCATTTCGTATACACGTTTGATCCCAGCCATGTTTAACCCGTCTGAAAGATAATCTTTGATCTCAAGCAGCATATCGATATCATTCAACGAATACATGCGGCGATTTCCTTCACTTCGTTCCGGATGAACTAAATCTTGTTCTTCATAGTAGCGAATTTGCCGAGCAGATAAATCAGTCAGCTTCATAACTGTACCAATTGGAAATACGGACATAGATCGGCGCAATTCCTTTTCTCCCATCAGACGTCCCCTTTCGTTTTATAAGTTGGCTAAAGTGTACCAATTAAAAAAAATATTGTCAACTGCATATGTTAGGTTTTCTAACATGAGACCTCTATTTTTTTATAAAATAACAAAAAACATGAACGCAAAAAAAGGTATCTAGTTGATTTTCGTACCAGATACCTTTTACTTTCATTGTACTATGCTATTCTTTCTCAGTGATTTTTATTGTAAAAAAACAAAATTTTATTTGCTTTTTCTCAACCATTTTGAATCATTTTTTGCAAAGCCTCTCACTTCATACTCGTTTGATTCTTCCATGTAGGCTTCGTCCAAAACCATCGTTTGTCTTCTCAACTCACTTAATTTCTGTCCTTCATTGCTTGGCACAGACAGTGTATAAGGTGTCATCAGTTCCATCAGTTGACGCTTGATTGCTTCGATCAATGCCGTCTTCCCTTCTTTCGTTTGAGCAGAAATCAAGACATTAGGGAATAATGTGGGCGTAAACATCGCTGGATCAATCTGGTCTGCCTTATTGTAAACAGTCAGTATCGGCATTTCTTTCATATTCAATTCATCCATCAATTTTAGTACAGTCTGCTCCTGTAAAATGCGATCTGGAGAACTGGCATCGACTACATGCAACAAAAGATCCATATTCTGACTTTCTTCTAGCGTAGAATGGAAAGCATCGATCAGTTGCGTAGGCAGATCTTGGATGAACCCGACGGTATCTGTTACTGTAATCTCAAATCCTTCAGCAAAACGCCATCTTTTAGTCAATGGATCTAACGTTGCAAACAACTGATCTTTTGAATAAGTATCCGCTTGTGTCAATAAATTCAAGATGGTTGATTTTCCAGCATTCGTGTAGCCTATAAGACCAATCTGAAAAATCTCACTGTTTTTTCTTTTTTGACGATTGCGCTCTCGATGGGCTTCTACTTCTTTCAATTCTTTCTTAACAGCAAAAATTTTATTCCGTATATGTCGGCGGTCTGTTTCTAACTTTGTTTCACCTGGTCCTCTTGTTCCAATCCCACCACCAAGACGAGACAATGTTTTCCCTTGCCCCACTAAACGAGGCAGAAGATATTCTAACTGAGCAAGTTCAACTTGCAGCTTTCCTTCTTTCGAACGAGCACGCATCGCAAAAATATCTAGGATCAGCTGTACTCGATCAATCACCGGAAGGCCAACAGCATCCGTAATCAGTTGACTCTGTCTCGGAGTCAGTTCATGATTAAAGATGATCAAATCTGCTTCATGCGCATCTGCTTTTTGAACTAATTCTTGTAATTTCCCTTTCCCGATAATCGTTTGCCGATCTACTTGTGGTCTCTTCTGTGTAATTGTGAATACGACTTCTCCTGATGCGGTGTTCGTCAGCTGAACTAGCTCTTCCATTGACTCTGAAAAGTAACGCTGGTTTGCTTCGGTTTCTACCCCTACGATGATTACTTTTTCTTCCATTTTATTCCGCCTCCAGCCATTTTTTGATTGTTTGCTCAATCTGACTTTTTTGATTTGGCTCACTTATAAGATCAAACCACTGTGCATCCAAACGGTTCCGAAACCACGTTAACTGACGTTTCGCGTATCTTCTCGAATGTAGTTTGACTTGTTCTGTTGCTTCTTCCAATGTTTCTTTCCCTTCAAAATAAGGAAAAAATTCTTTATATCCAATCCCTTGACTGGCTTGGACTTCTCCAAGCTCATATACCTTACGTGCTTCTGCTACCAAGCCTTCTGCTAGCATCAAATCGACTCTGTGATTGATTCGATCATACAGGATATCACGCTTCGTATCTAACCCAATCATGAGGTAATCATATAATCGCTTTGGCTCTTCTTTAGGTGCCGTGATACTATGCCCTGTCGTCTCCAAAACTTCCAGAGCTCTTATCACTTTGCGTTGATTGTTCCAGTGGATTTTCTCAGCAGCTGCCGGATCTTTTTCTTTCAACTGATTCCATAACGCTTGGGAACCAATTGTCTCGGCTAACGTTTCATACTTTTTTCTAATCTCAGGATTCGCTTCTTCTGTCGCCCCTAACTGGTAATCGTATAGAAGAGATTGGATATACAGACCCGTGCCACCAGCTATGATAGGTAGATGCTCTCGGTTCGCAATCTCAGTAATCAATTGTCGACCTGAACGCTGAAAATCAGCGGCTGAGTAATGTTGAGTAGGTTCGATCACATCAATCAAATGATGCGGAACATCATTCATCTCTTCTTCTTTGATTTTTGCTGTACCGATATCCAGATTTTTATAGATTTGCAATGAATCACCGCTGATGATCTCTCCTCTAAATAGTTGTGCGAGTTCCACACTTAGCGCTGTTTTACCGACTGCTGTCGGACCGACGATCACTAATACTTTTTCCATATTTTACCTACTTTTCGTTGATTGTTTCCACCGAAGAGCTTTCTCCGGAAAATCAGTTATTATTCCATCTATTTTGAGTTCTTGACATTTGGCCATTTCTTCTTCATCATTGATCGTCCATGCACGAATTGCTTTTGGAAAATCAGCTGCCTGGACAGGATGTTCGAACAACCAAGTATTTTTTGGATGTACTCCTTCTATATAAGGGGTTTCTGCTGCTAGTTGGATCTTTTTATCAGAAGTACTCATCAATAAGTCCAGCTGTATCTCTGGTTCCAATAACGCGATTTTTTCCAAAGAAGCCAAATGAAAGCTGCAATATGCATGTTGAAAAGGCCAATCTCTGCTTTTTAATGTTTCGGCTAATTTTTCTTCGATACCGGGATATTCATACTGATCAGTTTTAATTTCGATCATTAGCATCCCTCGGTAATTTTTTTGGAGAAGCAGTCCTAAAACTTCTTTCAATTCAGGGACTTTAGCTGCTGGAAATTCTTTGCTGAATTTGCCTCCTGCATTCAATTTTTTGAGTTCTTCCAATGTTTTTTCTCGAATCAGCCCTTTACCGTTAGTCGTCCGATCCACTTCTTCATCATGCATAACGATCAAATAACCATCTTTGCTTAGATGAACATCTAGTTCGATACCATCTGCACCCACTCGTACAGCTTCTGCAAATGCAGGAAGCGTATTTTCTGGGTGGGTACCGCTGCTTCCGCGATGAGCATAGATTTGTAACATCTTTCTTCACTCCGTTCAATTCTATTGTATCATTAAGAAAAAAAGAAAGCATTGCCACGCTCTCATGTGCAACGGCAATACTTCAAAATATCAGCTCCAAACATCATCTTTCGAGAAGAAACCAATCGGCTGGCGCGTCATAGTCTTCAACTGTGCTTTTTTTTCATTGATCATTTCAGTCAAACTATCCGTAAAATTCTCTAAAATCACGCGTCCGCCTTTATAAGCATATCCACCAATCTTCATTGTTTCATCTGGAGATAAAATCACTTTTCGATGGGAGATGTTCTTAAACAGCTCGTCTAAAATATAATTTGGCAGATAAAAACTATTCTGCGCTGAAAATGATTGGAGATATGCAAAATCGTCAATCGTGATATAACAATCATCGAATGCATCAAAGCTGACATATTCTTCCATCAGCGTCGTCCGTTTTTGCAAGATCTCGTTGATCTTTTTATTTAATTGGTTCAGCGTCTCGATTTCTTTGACTTTCAATTCCAATTCACGTCTACGCTGTTCTTTATTTTCCAAGTGACGCATTTGCAGTATCATGCCGATATAGACAACTACAGCACCCGTCAACACGCCGATAAGACCGGTAATACCAACTATCAATCTGTTGTTCCTCCTTGTTTTGCTTCTCTGCTTATCATACCATAAAGCAGGTTTATGCGACTAATTTGCCTAAGTTTTTTATTTGACCTTTTTTGACCAAAAATGTATACTACTTTTTAGGTATTAGAAACTAAATTATGGTACACTATTTCTAAACGAAACCAAGGAGGAACTCTATTATGAATTTAATTCCTACAGTCATTGAACAATCATCACGAGGCGAAAGAGCTTATGATATCTACTCACGTTTATTGAAAGACCGTATCATCATGTTAAGCGGCCAAGTAACTGATGATCTTGCTAATTCGATCATCGCCCAATTGCTTTTCTTAGATGCTCAAGATTCTGAAAAAGATATCTATCTTTATATCAATTCTCCTGGTGGTTCAGTTACAGCAGGTATGGCTATCTACGATACAATGAACTTTGTCAAAGCTGATGTCCAAACAATCGTTATGGGTATGGCTGCTTCAATGGGAAGCTTCTTGCTGACAGCTGGTACAAAAGGGAAACGATTTGCTTTACCAAATGCTGAGATTATGATCCATCAACCTCTTGGCGGCGCTCAAGGTCAAGCAACCGAAATCGAAATTGCGGCACGTCATATTTTACAAACACGCGAACGCTTAAACAAAATTTTAGCTGAACGCACTGGCCAACCGCTTGAAGTGATTGAAAAAGATACAGACCGTGACAACTATATGACAGCTGAACAAGCAAAAGCATATGGATTGATTGATGAAGTCATGGAAAACAGTTCTTCATTAAATTAATCTTTTTCAAAGGAAGCTTTTTAAGCCTTCTTATCTAAACCACATAAAAAAGGATGGCCAGCTCAAACTGACCATCCTTTTTTGATTTTTATGGATGCTACTGCCTATCTTTGCTCCTTGAATTTTCCTTGCGCATGCATCCGACCTATTTCGACATAATGCTGGATGTTTTCTTTGTTTTTTTGGATTTCTTCTTTTGTTAAAGGTCGGATCACTTTAGCTGGGCGACCAAACGCCAAGACATTAGGAGGAATAACTTTTCCTTCTGTTACTAATGATCCAGCACCAATCAAACTATTCTCACCAATAACCGCATGATTCAATATCGTGGTTCCCATCCCGATCAGCGCCCCTTTTTCGATTGTACAGCCATGTAGCATGCACTGATGTCCTACCGTCACATTCTCCGCAATATCCACAGGTGCATCATGATCGACATGGACGATTGTACCATCTTGGATATTCGTTCTTTGTCCTACTTTTATCCAATTACTGTCCCCGCGTAAAACTGCTTGATACCAGATCGTCACATCTTCTGACAATGTCACGTCACCAATCACTGTAGCATTTGATGCTATAAACCGTTCCATCTCTATTTTCTCCTTTCGTTTTTTGTAGAAACTAATCCTATTGAATAAATGTATCATAGCATATATTTATTTTATAAGAAAAAAACAGGTAAAACCTGCTCAGTCCAGATGCCTATTTGCGCTATCTGGTAAACTGACGTTTTACCTGTTTATTGTACCTCTATATTTTCTTCTATTACTTTCTTCAAAACTAATTCGTACACTTCGATTTGTGCTGCCAAACGTTCGATTTGAAACTCATTTTCAAAAAAATCAGCTGAATCAAGTGGTTTTGTCTGACAGACGTGCGTTAAACGATCAATTTCTCTTTTGGCTTCAGTGATTTTTTCATTTAAAAACTGTTCCATCTCCGTGCCCTCACTTTTTTTGATAACCTTACTTTACCATTATCAAGAAAGGAGAACAAAAAATAAGTTTCAAACTGTTTTACCCTTCTATGATTTATCCTGCTTCCTCAGCAAATTGGCTGTTATACAGTTTTTCATAAAATCCGCCTTGTGCCAATAAACTCTCATGTGTTCCTTTTTCAATGATCTGACCTTGATCCATCACTAGAATCAGATCTGCATCGCGTATCGTCGATAAACGGTGAGCAATGACAAAACTTGTCCGCCCCTCCATCACGCGATCCATCGCTTTTTGAATCAACGCTTCTAAACGAGTGTCTACTGAACTTGTCGCTTCATCCAAAATCAAAATTTTAGGATCTGAAACCACTGCTCGGGCAATCGTCAGTAACTGTTTTTGTCCTAAAGACACATTGTCTCCCTCAGCATTTATGGGCATCTCATATCCATCTGGCATTGTCCGGATAAAATGGTCTACGTTTGCTGTTTTTGCAGCATCTACTACTTCATAATCTGTCGCATCAAGCTTTCCGAAACGGATATTATCGGCAATCGTTCCTTGATAGAGCCATGCATCTTGTAAGACCATACCAAATAGCGAACGGACGTCACTGCGGCTCATTGATTTGGTATCAATCCCGTCGATCCTGATAGCTCCTTTGTCTACGTCGTAAAAACGCATCAATAGATTGATCAAGGTCGTCTTGCCGGCACCGGTCGGACCGACGACAGCCACGGTTTGACCTGCTTTCACTTCAAAGTTCAAATCTTGAATCAATGGTTTCTTCGGATCATACGCAAAATCGACATGATTGAATGTCACATCTCCTAAAATCGTTTCTGGCAGTGAAACATCTACTTTGTTTTCTTTTTCTTCTGGCTCATCTAAAATCTCGAATACACGTTTTGTTGCCGCTGATGCACTTTGCAAAACAGAAGACAATTGGGTCACGTTCCCCATCGGCTGGCTGATTTGCCAAATATATTGGATGAATGCCTGAAGTTGACCAACAACGATCGCCCCAGTAATAACATAGAAACTTCCTAGAACAGCCATACCAATATAAGTAGCATAGGCAGTTAGTTGAACTAATGGCAGCATCAACCCAGAAATGAACGCTGCGCGGAACCCAAAGTATTTCAAGCTGTGATTTACTTTTTTGAATCCTTCCAATGTTTCTTTTTCGCGTCCGTATACTTTCAATACACTGAAACCTGTCATATTTTCTTGAACGTAGCCGTTTAGCTCACCAAGCGAATTCTGCATGCTTTGAAAATATTTCTGCGAAGCATTGATTACTCGTTTGGAGATCCAGATCGATGTTGGAATCATGATCATAGAGATCAGCGCCATCATCGGCTGGATATAAAACATCATTGCTGCAGCCAACGTAATTCCCAATATCGCATTTACGATTCCAATAAAAGCTTGTTGTAAAGCACCGCTGACTGCATCTACATCATTCGTCACACGAGACAAAATATTTCCTTGTTGGTTTTTATCGAAATAAGAAACCGGAAGGCGATTGATTTTTTCTTCTATGTCTCTTCGCAAATCATGCATGGCACTTTGAACGACATTTGTCATCAAAACCCCAGAAAGCAATTGCGAAATACAATACCCTATTCCGACCACTGTGATCCAAATAAGACATTTGAATATATAAGAAAAATTGATTGATTCGCCATTGGCAATATTACGACTGATTTCTGTAGTAGGAAGTCCTGTAACATATGGCAAAGCCACGTTGAAAGCCACTGTCAGAACTGTAAATAGGATCACTAGAAGAAATGTCCCACGATACGGTCTGATATATCGAGCTAAACGTTTTAAGGAAGAAAAGGTTTTTTTCATGCTAGTTCCTCCTTTGATAATTGAGAAGCGGCAATATCATAATAAATCGGGCATTTTTCCAACAACTCCCGATGTGTCCCCATACCGACGACTTCTCCTTCATTTAATACGATGATCTTATCTGCATGCATGATCGTTCCCACACGTTGTGCTACGATCAACACAGTAGACTCTGTTGTTTCTTTTTTCAGACGAGCACGTAACTTCGCATCCGTTTGATAATCTAATGCAGAAAAGCTGTCATCAAAAATATATATTTCCGGACGGCGTATGATGGCTCTGGCTATTGCCAATCGTTGTTTTTGTCCACCTGAAAAATTGGAACCACCTTCTGATAAATGTTCGTCAAATCCATCTGGTTTTCGAGAAATGAATTCTGAAGCTTGAGCAATCTCAGCTGCACGTTCCATTTCTTCTTGTGTGGCATCTTCTTTCCCGTATCGCAAATTATCGGCAATCGTTCCAGTAAATAGCAGCGCTTTTTGCGGAATAAACCCAATCTTATCTCGCAACTTGCTTAACCGATAATCTCTCACGTCTACTCCATCGACCAAGATCTTTCCTTCACTCACATCATAAAAGCGAGGAATCAATTGAATCAACGTAGATTTTCCGCTACCGGTACTTCCAATAAAAGCAACGGTTTCTCCTGGAGAGGCTGTAAAACTGACATTTCGAATCACTGGCTCTTGCGAATGGCCTGGATAAGCAAATGTTACATTTTGAAATTCGATATACCCTTTAGTCTTCGTATCCGATATACCATTTGGATCTTCTACAATCGAAGGTTTGGCATCTAGTGCCTCTTGGATACGTCCAGCTGAAACGGCTGCTCTTGGATACATCATGAACACACTGGCAAATAACATGAATGAGAATAAGGCATGGAATATATACTCGATAAATGCAATCAAATCTCCTACCCGAAGTTCGCCAGCATCGATTTGCACTGCCCCGCTCCAAATGATCAATACCATCACGATATTAAATAAGAAATAAAAACCTGGTTGTGCAACAGCCATCAAACGGAACAAGCTTTTCGAACTAGCAGCATAATTCTCGTTGACTACAGCAAAGCGTTTTTCTTCAAACTTTTCATTGACGAATGCACGAATCACACGCAATCCTGAAAGGTTTTCCCGCAAGATACTATTGATTTTATCTAAGTTTTTTTGTTGTTTTTTAGATAACGGCTCAGACACCTTAGCAATCGCTACGACCGCCAATAATAGCAAAGGCAATGCGCCTACTACATACAAGCTGAGTGTCACACTTGTACGCATGACCATGTACAAACTGACAACGAACATCATCGGCGCCATGAAACCGATACGCAAAATATTTTGCAGGAACAACATGATCTGATAAGCATCATTTGTTGTACGAGTAATCAAGGAAGATACGCCTAAATTTTCGTACTCCTGATGCGAATAGCTTTGGATCTTTTCGAACAAATCATCTCGAATATCTGCTACGATATTGGTCGTGATCCTCGAACCAAAATAACCTAACAAGATATTCAAAATAATACCGATTACGGTAATAACGATCATAAATATCCCTTGCTGTTTCACATAATCAAAATCATCATTGCGGATTCCTACATCAATCATACGTGCTAAAATCGTAGGAAGTCCTAATTCAATCAAAATAAAACCGAATACGCATATGAAATTGAAAAACAAGAATTTCTTATAACGCATAGTATAATGCCACATTAGTTTCACTTTCTCATCTCCTTTTAATCTTTTGTTACATTTTCATTACTAAAAATGATAGCACAACGAACCTATTAATAGAACACTTCTCTCATAAAAAAGTCATTATAATTATAGTAAAATGATAAACGTTGATTTTTTCTTTCAATCTAGTTGATTTCTATACTTATTTGCTGTTTTATGCTAGAATAACAATTAATTGTTGTATATTTTTTATACAGAAGGTACGGTTGAAAAAATATCCGAACAGATGAGCAAAAACGAGGCTTGTCTCTTTGACTCGAATCCAGTATTCTAGTCAAAGCATATGAAAAACTAGGTGGCTTGTCCCCTCGTTTTGTGTTGTCTAAAAAAATCAACTAGCTAAATCACTGCTTTACGCAGATAAAGGAGACAAAACAATGATCTATAAAGTTTATTATCAAGAAACAAAAGTACGTAACCCTAAACGGGAAGAAACAAAATCTCTTTACATTGAGGCAAAAAGCGATGTAGACGCTCGCCAACGTGTGGAAGAAAATACCCCATACAATATTGAATTCGTTCAACTTCTAGAAGGAAGTCATCTAGAATACGAAAAAGAAAATGCTGATTTCTCATTAGTGGAGTTTTAATATGAAACTTTCCATCAAAAATAATGAGACAGGCGTCTTTGCTATTGGTGGATTAGGTGAAATCGGGAAAAATACGTATGGGGTACAATTCCAAGATGAAATCATTTTGATTGATGCCGGGATCAAGTTCCCGGAAGACGATCTACTTGGAATTGACTATGTCATTCCCGACTACAGCTACATCATACAAAACTTGCACAAAGTAAAAGCCCTAGTGATTACTCACGGGCACGAAGACCACATCGGCGGAATACCCTACTTGCTAAAACAAGCAAATATTCCTATCTATGCTGGTCCTCTCGCATTAGCGTTGATCACGAACAAATTAGATGAGCATGGCTTGCTTCGAGAGGCAGAGCTTCATGAAATCAATGAAGATACGATCATTCGTTTTAGAAAAACTTCTGTCAGCTTTTTCAGAACGACTCATAGTATCCCAGACGCATTAGGAATCGTGGTGAAAACACCTTCTGGTAATATCGTAGCGACTGGAGACTTCAAGTTTGATTTCACTCCCGTTGGCGAACCAGCAAACTTGCATAAAATGGCTCGTATCGGGGAAGAAGGTGTCTTGTGCCTTTTATCTGATAGTACAAATGCTGAGATTCCAACATTTACTAAATCAGAAAAAACGATTGGTCATTCTATCTTGAAGATCTTTTCAAAAATCGAAGGTCGTATTATTTTTGCCAGCTTTGCTTCTAATATCTTCCGTTTGCAGCAAGCAGCAGATGCCGCTGTGGCGACTGGTCGTAAAATCGCTGTTTTCGGACGTAGCATGGAAAATGCCATTGTCAATGGCCAACGTTTAGGATATATCAAAGTTCCAGACGGCACATTTGTAGATGCACATGAAATCAATCGCTTGCCTGCTAACGAAACGATGATCCTATGTACAGGTTCTCAAGGGGAAGCGATGGCCGCTTTGAGCCGTATTGCAAATGGTACCCACCGTCAAATCCAAATCCAGCCAGACGATACAGTGATCTTTTCAAGTTCACCTATCCCTGGTAATACGACAAGTGTCAATCATTTGATCAACTTGCTGTCTGAAGCTGGCGCAGAAGTAATCCATGGAAAAATCAATAACATCCATACTTCTGGTCACGGTGGACAAGAAGAACAAAAATTGATGCTTCGCTTGATGAAACCAAAATATTTTATCCCTGTCCATGGAGAATTCCGCATGCTGAAAGTCCATGCTTCTCTAGCACAAGATGTAGGTGTTCCTGCAGAAAACTGCTTCATCATGGAAAATGGCGATGTTTTAGCGTTAACTAGCGATTCTGCACGTCCTGCTGGGCATTTTGTGGCTGGAGATGTGTATATCGATGGTAGCGGAATCGGTGATATCGGTAATGTCGTTTTACGTGACCGTCACTTGCTTTCAGAAGAAGGTCTTGTATTAGCTGTTGCAACAGTAGATATCAAGAAAAAAGAAATCTTAGCTGGTCCAGATATTCTCTCTCGTGGATTTGTTTACATGCGAGAATCAGGAGAAATGATCAATGAAGCTCAGCGAATCTTATTCCATGCTTTAAGAGAATGTTTAAATGGACCTGACTGTTCAGAATATAAATTGAAAGAAGCGATGACTGGCGCGCTTCAGCCATTCTTATTCGAACGTACAGAAAGGCATCCAATGATTTTACCGATGGTCATGACACCAGATGAAGAATAAGTAAGAGGTTGTGAAATTAGTGCCCTGACCTGAGTATAAGAGAAACCAAACGGAAAACAGGACAAGTTGTTTTTATTTGGCTGTTCTTATTGCTTGATACAGGGCAGCTTTTTCACAACCTCTTAAAATTTATTTACTTTTTCATACAAAAATACCTGCCACAAGAGAAATTTCCTCTTGTGGCAGGTATTTTTGTTACTCGCTTTGTTCTCTCGTAAAAATTGATGCCTACCATCAATTTGATTTACAGATAAAATTAAGCTTTTACAACGTTTGCAGCTTGTGGGCCACGGTCTGATTCTTCAACGTCGAAAGTCACTGCTTGACCTTCTTCTAATGTTTTGAATCCGTCACCTTGGATAGCAGAGAAGTGAACGAATACGTCGCTTCCATCTTCACGTGAGATAAATCCAAATCCTTTTTCAGCGTTGAACCATTTTACTGTTCCGTTTTCCATAATAATATCCTCCTCGTGCCAAAAGCACTTATTTAAATTGTAACATTGCTCGTGTACGATAGAGGTGCAACAGATGTTTCAACTTCTATTCCCAAACAAAATTACAATATAATTGTACACTTGCTTCATTTTTTTTGCAAGAAAGCAACTTACTTCTCTTCCATTAATCCTTCTTCTCTCAAACTAAAATATCGTTTACGTCCGATGATCAAATGATCCAGTACAGTGATACCCATCATTTCTCCACACTTTTGTATCCTTTTAGTAAAATTCATATCCTGTTGTGATGGAATAACATTACCAGACGGATGATTATGTGCTAAAACGATTCTTGCCGCGCAATAACGTACAGCATAATGAAATATTTCTCTAGGATGAGCGACTGACTGATTCAGCGAACCGATGAACACTGTCTTTTTTAAGATCACTTGATTCTTCGTGTCCAAATAAATACAAATCAAATGTTCCTGTTTGTAATCTTTCATTTCCAGAATCAATTGTTGTGCCAGTTCATGGCTAGTACGAATGGCCGGAGCTGCTCTTTCTTGGTCCGTCTGAATGCGGCGGCCTAACTCGATCAAGGCTTTGATTTCGATTGCTTTCACACGTCCTATCCCTCGAATCTCTTCTAACTCATGCAAAGTCGCCTGTCGTAAAGAAGCCAATCCACCAAACGTTTTTAACAGATTGCCAGCAATCGACATCACACTATGAGGGTGTTGACCAGTACGCAGTAAAATGGCTAAAAGCTCCTGATCCGATAAAGCTTCAGCTCCATAAATTTCCATACGTTCTCTTGGTAAAGAGCTAGTTGGTACTTCTTTCATCAATCGTTTTTCCAAAAAAACATCTCCTTTCTATCTTTTCTAAAATAAGATACGAAAAGAGATGGATTTTTATTTTATCAATGCAGGGATTTCATGCAAAGAAGAAACGACCCCAGCCGTTTTTTTGATCAATTCTTGGGAAGGCGGAAGCAAATCTGGCACCATGACTACAGGGATCTCAGCCGCAGAAGCTGCTAAAATACCATTTTGTGAATCTTCTAAAATCAATGTTTCTTTCTTAGCTGTACCTAATTTCTGATTGGCTAATAAAAAAATTTCCGGATCTGGTTTTGCTCGTTGGACATTCTCTGCGGAAATAATCGTCTCAAATCGTTCAAACAGATTGTTCTTCTTCAATAAAAGTTCAATGACAGCTCGTTGGTTACTGGAAGCGACAACTTTGGGAATCTGATGTTCTTCTAAAAAAGAGAGGAGTTCCAACACCCCTGGCTTCATTTGTACAGCTCCTTGTGAAAAGCGCTCAAGCGTTTCCTGGTATGAATCATCTATAAATCTTTGTACGCTTGTTTTGCCGAATTCCGCAAAAATCATATGATAATTCGCCCACACTTCTTCATCGGAAACACCTAAGAATTTTAAATACAGGTCTTTATCATATGGAAAACCCATCCTATCTGCTACTACTTGTGAAGCCTCGTAATATACTAACTCTGTGTCAAACAATAAACCATCCATATCAAAAATCACTGCATTATACTTCATGGTCTCCTCCTAATTGTATTAATAAATGACGAACTTCTGAAATGAAATAAAGCGAACCGGTCACAACTAATACATCTTCATTTGTCATCTTTTCCAATATATCTGCTAATCCGAATTGCCACAATGAAACAATTGATACTCTTTCACTTGCTAAATCTGATACTTCACTTAATTCGATGGCTTTTGGATGTTCAAAGGTTGTCAAATAAATATGGACATTTGGTACTTGCTGCAATCGTTCTAGCATTTCTCTAACATTTTTAGTCCGTAAGGCGGAAAACAAAATGTTGATTTGATATCCTTTGAATTCTTTTTTCAAATTCTCAACAAGCCGGTTCATTGCATGCGTATTATGGGCACCATCTAAAACAACTAATGGCTCGTTACTCAAACGCTCCATTCTTCCTGGCCATCGAGATTTCTTCAACCCCTTCAAAACATCTTTTTCTCGGAAAGGCAGCTTTTCCAATTGACAGTAAACAAAATACAATTCGATGGCTACTCCTGCATTTTCAGCTTGATGTTGCCCTAAAAGCGGCGTGGTTAGTTGAGGGATTTTCCCTGCTTCATTAAAGAATTCAAATACTTCTCCCCAAGTCTCATCAGGATGCAGATAGTTTATTTTATAATTTTCCCCGTATACATAAAGCATCGCATTTTTTTCTTTAGCTGTTTGTTTGATGACATTAAAAGCTTCTGGGCCGATGTTTCCTGTGACAACTGGAACGCCTTGTTTGATGATTCCTGCTTTTTGCGCAGCGATTTCTCCAATCGTCTCTCCAAGTATCTCGGTATGATCAAGCCCAATCGTTGTTATTCCAGTTAGCATCGGTACAGCTACATTGGTAGAATCCAATAAGCCACCTAAGCCCACTTCAATAATCGCTACGTCTACTTTCTTCATCAAAAAATAATCAAATGCCATTGCTGTTAATGTCTCAAATTCAGTGATACCAGCTACTGCTTCAAATTGATCAAGTTGTTTGATCAGCGGCTGATATTTTTTTACAAGCTGGATCAAGTCATTGTCTGGGATACTTTTGCCATTGATTGCAATCCGTTCATTGAACGTTTCGATATAAGGTGAAGTAAACGTTCCAACTATCAGACCAGCTTCTTCTAATAGGCTTCTCAAATAGGCTACAGTAGACCCTTTTCCGTTTGTTCCAGCGATATGGATCGTTTTTACTTTCCTCTCCGGATGACCTACCACTTCTAATAAAGCTTCGACTCGGTCAAGACCAGGACGTGAACCAAATGGTAATCGACTATGGATCCATTCTATTGCTTCTTCAATCGTCATCAACAATTCCCCCATTTCTCTTTTATTATAACAAATAGAAGACATAAGAAAAATAAAAGGACGATAGAGAAAAAAATCTGCTCCGGATACATGATAAATCGCTCTTTTTTCTAAGTAATCAGAGTAGACTAAAAAAGAGGATGCGACAATAATCATGTCACATCCCCTTATTCGGAATAAGTGGTATTCCCCGCTTTTATTGAATAGTACGCAAACTTTCGATTCGTTCTTTGACAGCCGTTTGCTTCTCTAAATAATCTTTTTCTTTTGCACGTTCTGCCTCTACTACTTCTTCCGGCGCATTAGAAACAAACCGTTCATTAGAAAGTTTTACTTGGACACGTTTCACTTCGCTTGTCCATTTTTCCAGTTCTTTTTCTAATCGTTTGATTTCCTCTTCGATATTGATTAATCCTGCTAACGGCAAGAAGATTTCTGCACCTGTCAGAACAGCTGACATCGCTAGATCTGGTGCAGTGATCTCACTTGATATCGTCAACTCTTCTGGGTTGCAGAAGCGTTCGATGTAGCTTGTATTTTCAACTAAAAATTGATCGATTTTAGCATCGTTTGTTTTGATTAATAGCGTAATTGGTTTAGACAATGGTGTATTCACTTCTGAACGAATATTTCGAACGGCTCGAATCAATTCCTTCAATACTTCCATTCCTTTAGAAGCAGTTTCATCGTCAAACTCTGGACGTACCACAGGATATTCTGCTACTACTAGAGAATTTCCTTGATGAGGAATATGTTCCCATATTTCTTCTGTGACAAATGGCATGATTGGATGCAACAAACGCAAAATCTGATCCAAGGTATGGACTAGGATACTACGTGTTGTTTGTTTTGAAACAGCATCATCTCCATAAAGTACTTCTTTGCTCATTTCGATATACCAGTCACAAAAATCATCCCAGATAAAGTTATACAGTTGTCTACCGGCTTCACCAAATTCAAAACGATCAAATAATTCAGTTACACGTGCGACTGTTTCGTTCAAACGAGTAAGAATCCAACGGTCAGCCACTGATTTTTCTCCAGATAAATCGATCTCTTCTACGGTCATTCCTTCGATATTCATGATAACGAAACGTGAAGCATTCCAGATTTTATTGATAAAGTTCCATGAAGCATCCATTTTTTCATAGCTGAAGCGAACATCTTGTCCTGGTGCAGAACCATTCGATAAGAACCAACGAAGAGCATCTGCTCCATACTTTTCGATTACTTCCATCGGATCGATCCCATTACCTAATGATTTACTCATCTTCCGCCCTTGTTCGTCACGAATCAATCCATGGATCAAGACATTCTCAAATGGTCGTTCGCCAGTAAATTCCAAACTTTGGAAGATCATTCGGCTTACCCAGAAGAAAATGATGTCATAACCAGTTACTAAGGTGCTAGTAGGGAAGTACCGCTTATAATCTTCGCTTTCCGTGTCTGGCCAGCCCATCGTTGAAAAAGGCCACAATGCTGAACTAAACCAAGTGTCTAAAACATCCGGATCTTGGACCCAGTTTTCACTATCAGCTGGTGCTTCCATTCCTACATACATTTCGCCTGTTTCTTTGTGATACCATGCAGGGATTTGATGTCCCCACCATAATTGTCGTGAAATTACCCAGTCATGGACATTTTCCATCCAACGTAAAAATGTTTGATTGAATCTTGGAGGGAAGAATTCCACTGCTTGATCTGTTTCTTGGTTATCAATGGCTTTTTTTGCTAACGGCGCCATTTTTACAAACCATTGAGTAGACAATCGAGGTTCGACAACGACACCTGTCCGCTCGGAATGTCCCACACTATGGACCATCGTATCGATTTTGATCAATCGGCCGATTTCTTTTAGATCTTGCACGATTGCTTTACGAGCAGCAAAACGATCCATTCCAGCATACTTTCCTGCTAGTTCATTCATTGTACCATCATCATCCATCACATTCACTCGTGGAAGATCATGACGATTACCTACCTCAAAGTCGTTTGGATCATGTGCTGGAGTGATTTTTACTACACCTGTCCCAAACTCCATATCTACATATTCATCTGCAATGATTGGGATTTCTTTATTGACTAAAGGTAGAATCACTTTTTTGCCAATCAGCGCTTGATAACGCTCGTCTTCTGGGTGAACAGCAATCGCCGTATCTCCCAACATCGTTTCTGGCCGGGTCGTCGCAATTTCTACTACGCCTGATCCATCTGCCAGTTCATAGCTCATATGGTAAAAGGCGCCTTCAATGTCTTTATGAATAACTTCGATATCAGATAGAGCTGTTCGTGCTTGAGGGTCCCAATTGATGATGTATTCACCGCGATAGATCAACCCTTTTTCATATAAGGTAACAAAAACTTTACGTACTGCTTCAGATAATCCGTCATCTAATGTAAAACGTTCTCTGCTGTAAGCTAAAGATAATCCCATTTTAGCCCACTGTTCACGGATATGACTTGCATACTCTTCTTTCCATTCCCACACTTGATCGATGAACTTTTCACGACCTAGATCATAGCGAGAAATTCCTTGCTCTCTAAGCTTTGCTTCTACCTTTGCTTGTGTCGCGATTCCTGCATGGTCCATACCAGGCAACCATAAAGTATCATATCCTTGCATTCTCTTTTGACGAATCAGCATATCTTGCAAGGTCGTATCCCAAGCATGCCCTAAATGAAGTTTTCCGGTAACATTTGGGGGTGGGATCACGATTGAATAAGGTTTTGCTTTTTTATCTCCACTCGTTTTAAACAAATCTTGTTCTAACCAATGCTGATAACGTCCAGCTTCAACTTCTTGCGGGTTATATTTTGTTGATAGATTATTTTCTTCCGTCATGCTGTTTTCCTCCTTTAAACTAAAAAACGTCCTAAAATACTTTCGTATTTTAGGACGTATGATTTACGCGGTACCACCTAAATTGCAATAATCAATCATTATTGCCTCTCAAGTGAGTTAACGATCACGACTCGTCTATCTCTACTCCATTCAAGACAGAAACTCCCAAGCTACCTTCACTGGTTGTCATTGAGAACCTTTCAGCAGATAGTTCTCTCTCTAAGAATGAATGTGCCAGTTACTCCTCTTGTTCAGCGTTATGCTTCATTCTACAATGGTTTTTTTTTTTAGTCAACAAGTGGTCGTGAAAAAACCACTTCATTTAGTATTAAAAAATTTTTGAAAGAATTACGACGGATCCTTGCAAGATCAATAAGCCTACTCAAATTTTCCTAAGAAAAAACTTCTGAGTAATTCTCATCAAAGTAAATAAGCGTCTGTAACTCGGTTGTCAAATCAATGTATTGAACATTGACATAAGCTGGGACAGTTACTCGGTCAGGTGCAAAGTTAAGGATAGCGGTTACATTCCCTTTGACAATTTCATCAATAGCAGATTGTGAATATTTACTTGGTACCGTAGAGATTGCTACTGTCACATTTTTTGCTTTGGCTATCTCTGCGAAACGATCAATCGGATAGATCATTTCTCCATCAATGACTCGATTGATCAGTGCTGGATCATTATCAAAGACGCACACGATATTTAGATTTTCATTTCTTCTAAAATTGTTGTGTTTCAATGCTTTGCCAAGATTTCCGTATCCAACTAATGCGATTCGTTTTTCTTCTTTAGTATTAAGGATATTATTGAATACATCGATAAGGAAAGGGACATCATAGCCATATCCGCTTCTGCCTAGCTCGCCTAATTGCGAGAAGTCTCTGCGGATCGTTGCAGAAGGAATTTGGGTGATTTCGCTGAACTCATTTGATTTGATTCTACTTATGCCTGAGTCATCCAGCATCTTTAAGTAGCGTAAATATAAAGGTAACCTTTTCGCAGTTGCTTTTGGCAGTGTATCTGTTTTTTCTCGCATAACGACGCTCCTTGTTAATAATTTCACATATTTAGTGTAACATGTTTCTAACACGGGAGCAAGGTTACAGGTAGGAAGGAAAAGGGTGCGAGACAAATAAAACGACCCAAAAATTAACTATTTGGGTCGCTATTTCATGGGAAATTTTTTTATCATTTATCAGCTAATCTTCGACATTAGTTCAAAACACTAATTTCACAACCACTTATAGCAATTCTGAAAATTCTTCAGTTTTTTCATTAGAAGATTCTGCTTGTATCTCTTCCATCTTCAAACCAGCTAATGCACGTTGGATCATTTCATCTATTGCTAAACGCTCTTCATATTGATGGACCTTTTCCAGTTGAGGGCGTGTTTTTGGCTGTGGAGGCGCAAAAATCGTACAGCAGTCTTCAAAAGGTTGGATAGAAAGATTAAATGTATCGATCTGTTCCGCTACTTCAATGATTTCAAGTTTATCCATTGTCGCTACAGGCCGAATGATTGGCGTATTCGTTACTTCATTGATAGCCACCATACTTTGCAAGGTTTGCGAAGCCACTTGACCTAATGATTCGCCATTCAAAATAACTAGACCATGACGAATACGGCGAATTTCATCGGTCAACCGCAACATCATTCGACGAGTGATCGTCATCCAATATCCTTGTGGCACTGATTTTTTGATTTCTTCTTGAATCTCGGTAAATGGCACTTCAATAAAATGAATTGTTCCTACATAAGGCGCTAGTTTCGCTGTTAAGTCTTTTGCTTTTTGCAGTGCTTGTTCACTTGTATACGGCGGACTAGCAAAATGAACAGCTTCGATTTCCACTCCCCGCTTCATTGCAAAATATCCTGCAACAGGAGAATCAATCCCGCCAGAAAGCATGAGCATTCCTTTTCCGCTTGTTCCTACAGGCAACCCGCCAGCTCCTTTGATCGTTTCATACGACAGATAAGCGCCGTCACGACGAATCTCTACACGTAATGGAATATCGGGCTGACGCATTTGAACTTGGATATGAGGGAAAATATCAAAAACAGCATTGCCTAATGTTTGATTCAATTCATTACTTGTCAATTCAAATTGGTGATCGCTTCTTTTAGCGATAATTTTAAATGTTTCTTTCCCTGTATAAATTTCTTTCATGATGTCTTGAACAGCTTGTTTCAAAACTTCAACATCTTTTTCTACCCGAATACTCGGAGAAAAATTTTGGATCCCAAATATTTTTGCTAGTTTTGGAATAACTAGCTGACTGTCTGCACCATTCAACAAAAGATGCATCCGGTCGCGATCAGCATGGATTTTGATTTCTGGAAATTCTTTCAAAGCTTGTCTGACATTTTGTGCTAGTTGCATGATAAAGCTTTTTCGATTCTTTCCTTTTGTCGAAAGCTCTCCATAACGGACCATAATTTCACTGTATTTCACAAGAACACTCCTCTTTTAATTGATTACAGAAAATTTCTTATAAAGCTGCTTGAAAATAATCATAAATTGCTCCACTTCTGCTAATGAATTATTTTCATCTAGGCTGATTCGAATAGCAGATGTAGCCAAATCATTTGGTACATGCATCGCGTGCAATGTACTGCTTGCCATATGTTTACGTGAGGAGCAGGCACTAGTAGTAGAAACAAATATTTGTTTTTCCTCTAAAGCATGGACGAGAACTTCACCACGAATTCCTTTTAGAGCAAAACATAAAATGTGCGGCGCATAGTCGGTTCCTTCTGAAAAGATCGTCACTTTATCATACGACTTCAACGCATTGATTAAAGCTTCTTTTAAGCGTTGTGTCTGCTCAGGTTTTTGTTCCTTTATCTCTAATGATAAACGTAAAGCTTTAGCCATAGCCACAATACCTGGAACATTTTCTGTCCCACTTCGTTGATTTCTTTCCTGACCTCCACCTGTCAGTAATGGTGCTAAACGACGACCCTTTTTCCAATAAATGAAACCAGTTCCCCGTGGGCCATGGAATTTATGGGCTGAAAATGTTGCAAAATCCACTCTCCCTGTCAACCATTGCGAGAATGGTACTTTTCCGATTGCCTGAACAGCATCTACATGGAAATGAATTTTAGGGAAATCATCCAAAAGATCACTGATTTCCTGGATGGGCTGAATCGATCCTACTTCATTATTCACAGCCATAACAGAGACCAAAACTGTCTCTTTTCTTATTAATTTTTTCAATTCGTCAACACGTACAAATCCGCGTTTATCTACTGGGGCGATACTTACTTCGATTCCTAATTCTTTTAATTGTTCGGCCGTCTCACTGACTGCCGGATGTTCGATTCCTGAAATGATCATATGATTCCCATACTCTCTTTTTTCAATCATCGTTCCTTTTAATACCCAGTTATCTCCTTCTGTTCCTCCTGAAGTAAAAAAGATTTCTTCTGGCTCTGCATGGATCAAATCAGCGATCTGCTTTCTTGCTTGCTGCAACAACCGATTAGCTTGATTGCCCAAATCATGAAGACTTGATGGATTCCCAATAATCCGCTGACTGGTTTTTACATATGCATCTAAGCTTTGCGGAAAGATTGGGGTCGTTGCACTGTTATCAAAATATATCATAAGAAACCCCTCTTTTTTGAAATTCTTTTCTATTATAACGGTTGTCCAAGGTGCTTTCAAGAGCAGGTGGCATTTTCACTTGTTTCCTCTTTCAGATAGACATAAAAAAAGACAAGAACAAGACGGATGGTTGTCTTGTTCTTGCATGATTGCTGCTTTTTTGCTTTATACTAAGTCTGGATGATTAAAATAAAAATCTTCGATGCGTTTGAAAGCACCTGGTTCTACTCGCTCTAATGCTGTACCAATTTCGTCTAATGCTTCTTGATAATGATATTCTTTATTGAATAAATAGTAACTTTTGTCAATCGCTTCCCGAACTTCTTCGTGTGTATGACGATAACGGTTTGCATATTGGAGCATTTGCTCCGTTAGTGCTGCTGCATCTACTAGATCATGTGTCTTCTTATCTAATAATTCTAGATCTTCTTCGCATAGAGCAACTAAACGATTGACTTCCTCCATGTTTACTCGAATTTTATTCAAGACAACACTTAGTTCTTCAATACGATCAGTAGCAACAAAAAAGAATTCTAGGTAATCATTCGGCAAGCCAGGCAAACGTTGTTTCTCTACAAAACGTTTCAAACTACGCAATTTAAATTCGAATGTATCGATCTTTTCTTGCGCTTCTTTTTCGCCTTTTCTCAATTCATGTAATGAGTCGTCGATCTCTACTTGTTGCGTTTCGATATCTTCTAAGACCTTGAAGACTGTTTTATAGAACGTACGCACTTCTGAATAAGGGATTTCGTGTTGGCGGATCTGTGGAATCATCTGTTCATTTTGACGTTCCATTTCTTCCACTTCAGTTTGGAAACCTCGTACACGACCAATTTCATTGTGATTCAATGTATAGCTTTGAGCGGTGTGATCCAACTCAATCAATAATTGACGGTTATTCTTCGTTGTATGTTTGATATACTCTGCAATCGTTGATTGGTTAGTTTTTACATATCTCTGAGCTTCCATTTCTCGTTCTAAGATGTCATATAGCGAATCAATCAAATCAGCTGTTTCTCGGTTTTCGAATTCGACCGTTTCAACTTCTGTTTTTTCAAGATTGGCTAATGAATTTTCAATTCTTCGACTTACTTTTGCGATATCTTCAGCAAGATCTTCTTCAGGGAATACATATTGTTCTTCCATTAATTTCTCATAAGTATCACTGATTTCTTCAAGTTGTTCAGGGAAAGTCGTATGGAGATCTTCATACAGTGGTGGAATTTTTTTCATCAGAGCTTCCACTTCATACGTATGTTTTTCTGCTTTATCTAAAACCTCGCGGGCCTCTACAGGATCGCCGGAAGTATTTAAAGTCACGAATTGCGTAAATTCTTTTTCGATCATCTTGATCTGTTTTTGCAATTCAAAAAGAGCTGGTCCATATTCATGCTCGTCTTCTCTGACTTTTTCTTTCAGTTCTTCATAGACATCAAGCGCCTGCTGGACAGCTAATGAGTTGCGTTCTTCCGTTTCTCGCAATTCCTTCAGACCTTCACGGATTTCCGTTACTTGTTTCTCCATTTGGTCCATTGTTGCTTCTGCTTCAACAACTGCTTTTTTTCCTTTTAAGAACCGAAAACTTTCATTGAGGTTTTCCACTTCAAAAATTTGACTTTCTAATTCAGCGAATGAGGAAGTAGATATGTCATTCCACTTTTGACTCCATTCACGAAAGGTATTTTGGCTTTGCCCAACCAGATGCATTTTTTTAACATCATCGACTTCTTCAATCACTGGCAAGTCAAATAATTCTTCCTTGCGTTTTTCTAAGGCATCCAATCGATCTTGGTTTTTTTTCTTCATCAAGTAACTAACCAAAAAGACGACAATGGCGACTATAATGATTGCAATGACGATTCCGATGATAACATTATTTCCCATTTATGGTTCCTCCGTTTTCAGTATGCATCTTTTTATGCAACAGATGGCGTTCTGCTTGGCATAAATCCAAATAATACGTCTCTCGTGCAAAAGACATCTATTCTAGATTATAGCATACTATTTTCATGCATTCACTAACTTAAACGAAAATCTTTTGTTTTTCATCGTATAAAGATAACAAAAATAGTGACGTACTGATCACTCTGTTTCGTTTGTGCATGCACTCCTATCAGCAGAGCTTTTCCTAGCAAGAGCTTCTTGAATCTGTCGTTGGATTTCTGCCGCGATTTTAGGCTCTGGCGCGTACTCCATCTGCCAGTTCTCAGGTTTCAATACTTTATTTGTTACAGGATCATAATGAGGTTTTCCATCTGGAAACAATTTTCCCATATTTGCCTGATGGACGATATCAAATATTCGATCAGGCGCTATTCCCAATAATGAAAAAGAACCGTAAGTAAAGTAAAGGATATCTGTCAGTGCATCTACTTGTTCAATCAGTGGGTCACTTCCCCACTCTGTTTTATCAAGTATTTTTTCTTCTGCTTTATCTAATGCTTCGTGTAGCAGAGTAACAGCTTCATGTAGTTGTTCTTTACTTGGTGAGGTAGCTGCAACAAATTCAACAAGTTCTTCTATTTTGAATGCAGCACGTGTATGAGCCTCCATCGCAGTAAAAGCTGTGGGGATTTCTGGTCTTCTTGGATCAAAAATTTTGTGAAATGCTTCTACTTTTTGAAAAGGTGTCTCTGATTCCATACTAATGTTTTCCTTCTTTCATTGACTAATAAATCAGACCAAAGTGTTTCAGTCCTTCGTATATGCCATCTTCTTCATTTGATTGGGTCACAAAATCTGCGGCATGTTTTACTTCAATCTGAGCATTTCCCATAGCCACTCCAATTCCTACACCTTTCAGCATCTCGATATCATTGTAATGGTCGCCGAATGCCATGATTTCTTCCATCTCAATTCCGACAGCATTTGCGAAAGCTTGGATGCCTAGCAATTTTGAACCACCTTTTGGGATGATATCTACAGTATACGTATTTAAACGTTGGAAGGTACACTCGGGAAATAGATGTTCTAACTTTTTCTGTTCTGACTCCGGACTAAGCAGTATACATTGGTAAATTGGTTCATTTAATATCTCTAATGTTTCATAACGGTCCTTTTGCCGATGAGGGCTAAAAAGCTGGAGGATTTTTTTCATCAGACGTACCGGGAATTTACGCGGTAAAAAGCTGACTAGCCGCTTGATAAAAATCGATTGTCCTAATAGCATCGTTGTTGATCCATCTAGCCGATTTCTCGCACCAAAAACGATTTGTCGATGGTTAGCATCTGCAAATTCAACAATATGTTCCAATACTTTTTGTTCAAAAGCGTGGTCGATAATCGTTCGATCTGCAGTAAAAACCAGTTGACCATTATACACGACATACATATCTAATTCCAAATCATCAATGATTTCTTTGATCTTTATTGGGCTGCGCCCCGTTGCTACACCGCATAAAATGCCGTTTTTCCGAGCATAGTTAATTGCTTGTTTTGTTGATTCCAATGCTTTTGAACGATTGGTGACCAATGTTCCGTCAATATCAAAAAAAATAGCTTTGATCATAGACTTCGCCCCTTTCATGAATAAAATAAGCCCTTAAAACAGATCCATTTGAGTTGGATTAAGTCCATCCGGCTGGATATTTAATATTTTTTGCAGTGCTAATGCATTTTCAGCCGCATCCCCGCCAGAATTGTTATTAAAAATCACACCTATCTCTTTTGTCTTAGAATCAACTGCTTTGACTTCACATGCTAGTTCTTGTAGTTCTTTTTCTGAATAACGATACAATGTTCTTTTTTTGCGCCAATCTTTATCATTTGCTTGCCATCCCTGAGCATTCCTGCCATGAAATCGAAAAAGAGCAAAGTTCGGATTGGTTACAAATGGATCAAAAGGGATCGTTGTATTCAGCAGCTGCGGCTCATCAATGATGGCTAAAGAAAAAGCGGCTCGAGACATAAAGTTTCTCGTACGTTCAAGAAATTCATCGCTATACCAAGAATAGTCCCGCAATTCTACAGCAACAGGATAACCCTCAAACCACTTTCTAAGTTTGCGCAAGTATTGGACATTTTCTTTTGTACACTTGAATGAAGAGGGGAATTGAATTAAAAAGCAAAAAAGCTTTCCAGCTTCTACCATTGGCGACATGACATCTAAAAAATGCGTAATCATCTCTTCTTCTGTCTGATAATAAGGCTTCCAATCTCCTTGACCGCTGATCCCTTGATAGACTTTGACTACAAAGCGAAAAGATTCAGGTACTTCGTTTATCCAATTCTCAACAGAGGACTTTCGAGGAATCCCATAATAAGCAGTATCTAATTCCACTAAGGGTAGAAATCCGGCATATTCATACAGAGTGTTATTCTTTTTGCCAGTTAATTTGTCATGTTCTTTAAACGATGTTAATCCGATTCTGATCATTTTCGACCACCTTCGTAATTGTTTTCTCTTGACTACTTTTTTGTAAAAGAAACTCAACCAAATACTCCGTGCATTAAGAGGTCAAGGTCGAGTCTTCTTCGTTTAAGTAAGAGTAGCTTTTTTATAATAAGTCTGGCTATTGTTATTCTTCACTGATAGCAAAACTCTTTTATATAGTATACAATAAGATTTAACGGCTATGCAAAATTATTCGTAAGGAAGTCTGTAAAATGAAAAAAATACTTGTACTGCACACCGGCGGAACGATCGCCATGAAAGAAAACATGCTCACTGGCGGTGTTAGTCCTGATGTGGCAAACCCGTTATTAGATGCAGAAATCACGATACCTGAGCATGTGGAACTCTTAGTTGAAGATATCTTCAATCTTCCCTCACCACACATCATGCCTTCTCACATGTTGGTATTAAAAGAACGTATCTTGTCCGCTTATGAATCAGGTATATTCGGAGTGGTGATTACACACGGTACGGATACATTAGAAGAAACTGCCTTTTTTCTTGATACAACGATTGGTGACAAATTACCAATTGTTTTGACTGGGGCAATGCGTTCAAGTAACGAACTTGGAAGTGACGGCCTCTATAATTTTGAAAGTGCTATTCGCGTCGCAAGCTGTGAAGAAGCGGTAGATAAGGGTGTATTAGTGGTCATGAACGATGAGATTCATTCTGCACGCTACGTGACAAAGACCCACACCACAAATGTTGCTACTTTCCGAACGCCTACATTGGGACCAATCGGTTTAGTAACTAAGAATCGAATCTTATTCTTACAAGAACTTTTAGAAACAAAGCGGCTGGATATTTCCGCTGTAAATGGGACTATCCCAATTGTTAAAGCATATGCTGGGATGCAAGGAGACTTATTGGAAGCAATCGCCCATACGAAAGTAGACGGTCTAGTCATTGAAGCTTTAGGTGCCGGAAATCTCCCTCCTCAAGCCTTAGCAGCTTTAGAAAAGCTTCTTGTCCAAAAAATCCCTGTAGTACTTGTTTCTCGTTGTTTCAATGGAATCGCAGAGCCTGTTTATGATTATGAAGGCGGAGGAAAAGAACTAGAAGAAATGGGGATTATTTTCTGCAACAGCATCAATAGTCAAAAAGCACGTTTAAAACTATTGATTGCCGTAAACTATGGTTTGACGGGCGAAGAATTGATTTCGTTTATCCAAAACTAACCATCAATATCTGATAGCTAAACTTAAAAAGAGAGGCTGTGACAAAAGTAGCTTCTTCGAAAACTAAGCCGAAATTTCACAAAAATTTGAGAAACAATTTCCGTAAATTTCTTCTTATTTCTTGAAGCTGACCACTTCTGTCACAACCTCTTTTTTATTTATTTTTCCATAGAATATTGGCTTCACAATACAGCTGTTCTTGCATTCGGATTTCATGTTTTGTTTTGATACCATTTTCGGTTGGGACTTGTTCAAAATGGCTTTCGATCTCATTCCCGTACTCTACTTCTTTATCAAATCGAATAATTACTTTTTCTGGAACATGCGTAGTCAAAAAGTCATATCCCAATACATCAATGATCCAATTAAAATACATCGCATTATTAACATGCTGATTACTATCGATATCATAAAAACGAACACGATATGGCAACATGAAGCCCGAATCAATCTTTTCAATTTTTTCCTGACGCTTGATTTTTTTGATCTTCTCACTCTCAAAAGGAGCAATGATTTCTTCATTAACACTGCTCATTTTTCGATTCACAAAATCCATCAATACAAAAACAGATTCTATTTTGACTAATTCTTCCCCATCTTCATCATGGATCCAGAAGTTCCGATAACAGAAAAACTTATTGTACTCCATGGCTTGAGTCGTTACTGAAATTACTTCACCGACTCTAGGCAGACGATTAATCTCCATAGAATAATTCGTGATGACCCAAGTCAGTCCAAAGCTATTGACGAATTCACTGCCTCTTCCCAACTGGTCGCTTTGATCTTCAGATGTTTTGATAACTACTCCTAACATCGAAGGAAATGTCATCGTTTGATTGATGTCACACTCATAATATGAAACTTCATGCTTTTTGGTATATTTCTTTGCCAAAAACACGCCCTCCTCTTAAAAACTTTCTAGTAATTGATCTACTTGGGAACCGTAACTTTCTCCAAACATATTCAAATGTGCCAAAAGATAATATAACTGGTAAATCGGTAGTCGATCTTCCCATCCCTCTTCTAATGGAAATATAGTTTGATAGGCATCTAAAAATTCTGGTCGGAAACCGCCGAATAACTGACTCATTGCAATGTCTTGTTCCCGATTCCCATAAGAAACAGCCGGATCGACAAAAATTGGATGTCCTTGCTGGTCAAAGAACACATTACCACTCCACAGGTCTCCATGCAAGAGGCGTGGAGTGATCTTTTTGGGTTCAACCGATTTCAATACTCGTTCTTTAAATTGCAGATACTTTTCTTGCCGCTGTACATTCCAACGATTCGTTTCTTCCGCTAAAGAAATCTGGGCTTCAAGCCGATTTTTAAAGAAAAAAATCCACCAATCTTCTTCAAAAGAATTTTTCTGAATAAGTGTACCTAGATAGTTATCTTTTCGAAAACCAAATTGTGGCGCTGTTTGCTGATGGAGTTTAGCTAAAGCTACAGCAAGCAAGATCTCGTTGATCTCCTTTTCCCGGCTCGATCCATTCCATTAACAAATAAGCGCCTTCACTTGTTTCACCCAGCATGTACGTATCTGGTACACGTACGAATGTAGCTAGCTCTTTTAACCCATCTACTTCTGCTTCAAAAAAATCTTTTTTTACATTCGGATGGATTTTCAAAAAATAAGCACGTTGATCTGTTTTTATACGATAAGTTTGATTCACATCGCCGCCAACAACTGGAATCACTTTCCCATTTAGTTTCAGATCAGATAAAACAGTTTGGATATCCATGACTTTTCCCCCTACTCCCAATTTTATTCTATTTTGTCATCCTACTTGTTTCATGATAAAAGGATTATTTCCAATCCTTATCCCTTTATTTAGAATTATAGCACAGGCATCATAAAAATCAGGAGATGGACTTTATAGATAAAAAAGAGCTGACTTAAGCCAGCTCTTTTTATCTATAGCATACTCTTTATTGAACTATTTACCTATGCTAAAGCACCCATTGGATCCCATGGAGCTAGCATAATTGGTTCTTCATTGAACGCATTTAGTTGCTCTTTCGTCAACAAATCTTTTCTGACAACGATTTGGTACGTATATTCGTCCATCCAAGCATCACTCATAACGAAGAAACCGTTCTTTCCAACTTTTTCGCCCCAGCTGTTTTCGACTTTCCATTTTGTTGATTGTCCGTCCACTAAATCAACGCCAGTCAATACCATCGCATGGGTCATCAAACTTTCACCAAAATCCAAACGTTCAGCTTTAGTCATTGTGAAATCCGTATCGAATAGATCATCCATCGAATAAGCATCTAAGGCCATGATGCCACTGGTTCTAGTAGAAGATTGTCCTACATCACAACCAAACCATACAGATTCTCCTTGTTCAAGCTGAGCAATCGCTAATTTTTTGAAAGTTTCCATATCAACATTCAGGTATTTAACTTCTTTCCCGTCAACGACATTCCCTAGCATCTCTACTGTATAAGAACGATTGAATGGTTTGTCTTTTGTTGGTGCATTGATCACACTAATATAATCATCTAATTTTACACCGATGTATTTATCATAAAAAATTTGTGGCGTCAGTCCTCGGTCAAGATGATAGTTTTGTTCTTCATCGCGGTACTCAAAATCGAATTCTTTTGGAGGTGTTCCTAATGAGATGGCTAAGAAGTTATAAATACTTTCTAGCATTTCTTCTTTTTTTTCTTCAATAGCGTCTAATGTTTCTCCTTGAGCAACCATTTCGCGTAACACAACTGCATCTTTACGCAGTAGTTTGTTCAAGTAGTTATTCAAATCTCGAGAATTTGAACTATTCGCACTTTCCGGCATTACCGATTTAGGCACAACACCGTATTTTTGGAATAATGAAACGATCATATCCCATTGACCGCCATCTTGTTGAGGAGTAGTTAGCAAGAAAGCCACTTTTCGGCTATCAATAGCCTCTTTTCCAGTTGCAATAATGTTTTCATAGAAGTAATTTGCCTTTTCATATTTATCCCAGAAAAAAGTGTAATTTTGTGATAATTCAAACTCTTTTAAATGGAATTGATTCAGCATTTTATGACGGAACGTATTCAATGCAGCAAACATCCAACAACGACCCGATTGCATCTGATTAGCCACTTTGCCTGTAGCTAAATCAATAGAAAATACTGGTGTATTCGCCACATGTGCTGAAATATTTTCAGCAGAAGCAGTAATCCCGTTCTTCACGACAGCCCGCTGCAACGCCTGCTGTTTGTTATTTGCTTGAAACTGTTTGTCAAATTTTGTTGTCATATCCGGTGTAATAGCTTTCATCCAATCATCCTTCCAAATCCAAGTTACACTTCGTATTTTACTCTTAAGAATTTAGAAATACAATCTCTTCTATGATGAAATTTTCATTTGAATGAGAATATACTTACAACTTCATGAAGAAAAATGTCATACGGTATACAATAATTTTCAAATAAAAAAGAATATTTCTATGAGATAACGAAAATGGACTGTATAATAAAGAAAAGGTCTAGAAGAACATCATACAATAAGATAGCTTTCAAAATACTCATTGAAAGAAGGAAATACTATAACGTAAGAAAGGAGAATGAATAAAATGAAAAACCTGATTGCTGGCGGCTTTTTGTTTGTGGGTGGTGGCATACTTATGAATACAGATAACTTTGGGAATGTCATTCCTTTTCTTGGTGCAGTTTGTGCTTTGATTGGTGTAGGAATGCTGATTTATTTTGTATTTAGCGATGATGGGAAGTATGGTTGATTATGAGTAGCCAACTCTACTCTTTCGTAAAGATTACAACATACGTGACAAAAACAGAAAGATTGATTTATCATAATAATAAAAGAAAAAGAAACCCAAGTGATTGGATTTCTTTTTCTTTGCATAAGCTTTATTTACTCCGGCAGTAGGACTCGAACCTACGACATCATGATTAACAGTCATGCGCTACTACCAACTGAGCTATGCCGGAATCAAGTACATGAATATAATATCAATTTCTTTCAAATAACGCAATACTTTTTTTAAAATTTTTTACTATATTTTCGAAGAAACCGTTAGCATTTTTTGTTATTTTTACTTTTTTCTAAGAATTGTTTCATTAGTACAAAAACACATTTTTTTGATAAAAAATATATTGACAAATACATTAATATTCGTTATCCTACTATTTGTATTAATGATAATGCCGCTTTAGCTCAGCTGGTAGAGCGCTTCCATGGTAAGGAAGAGGTCGCCGGTTCAAGCCCGGCAAGTGGCTTCCTTAAACAGTGCAACATGTTGGTTTAACCATGTGTCTGCGCTGTTTTTTATTTTATGCCACGAAAATCCCACAAAACTGTTTTTATTTTAAACAAAAAAAGAATTTTTCAGTTAGTCTGCGAATAAAAAAATTCATCCAATCGATTGCTCGACTCTTATTGTCGCGTAATATTTAACGGCTCTGCAACATCTTCTTGAAAAACCCCTCTCTTCTTTCTATGAATACTTTAATTTCACTGCTAATTCCATAATCATTACCTCTTGTTTAGTTTACAATTAGTTGACCATTAGAAATCATCCGTTTATTATTATGGGTTAAAGTTCTAGAAATAATATTCCCTCTAGGTACTGAAATACTTAAATCCGAGGTGGATATAATATGCTGTCTGCCATTTACACGAACGTCATAGGAAACGGGCCAATTTCCAGAAGAAGCTTTAGAGAAACGATAAGTTCTAGCACCAACTCTACCCAGACGCTCAATTTCTTCAACTATTAAATGTATTTCCTCTCCTCCTCATTAATATAGGTCAGCTCCTTCATGTCCATACTATCTGATAATACGAGCTCAAGTACAGTTGAGCTTATTTTTTCCTGAGCTTTTACTTCTTCTTTGGATCCAATTCCTTCTAAATATTTTTGTTAATAAAAGTCATGTACTCCCAAAATCAACTGCTAGTTACCTTAACGAAGCCAATGATTTACATTGATGTAACCTGGTGAGTTCTTATCAAGAAAGGCATGTTCTGAGATAATTACGTTAGTAACAATATAAATTTTTTATAGGAGGGAACATAATGATTAAAAAATTAGTTCTATGTACAATTGTATTGGGAAGCTTAGGGTTAAGTATCACGGCAAATGCGACTACTGAATATGGTGGTACTGATCAAGCAACTCTTAGATTGATCGAAAAAGCTGAAAGATTAAGTCAAAGTTCGGATGAAGATATCTTGATAGTTGGCAATTATGAAGTGTCATTAGGAGGAATACGTCCTTGTTGCCTTATTAGGAAACAAGCAAATTGAACTAAATGGTCTTTCTAACTTCCCTATTCGGTTATCGAAAGATTCTAAAACCAATAAAATTACTCCACAAAATGGAAAGATTTCTTTCAAAGCGCCAAGTGATCCGGGAAGTTATGAGTTTGTTGTGTATCAATTTGGTTTGGAAAAGGAAATGTTAGGTCTTCCGATGGTTGATAATTCTTTCAGGATGACCATCGTAGTAGAGTGAAAGTCCATTTATTCTCCAAATTAATGGAATCACATTAAAGTAAGTGTCCCTGTTGACAACCGATAGCGGAGCTACTTGCTTTATGGATGTTTCAGTGCCCCCGAGTACTCTATTGATTTAACTGATCCACAATTTGAATTTCCTGATCGCTTATTGCTTATTTTCCAGAATGTTTATTTTTACTGCGTACCTTTTAAAATGTTTAAAAAATTAGGTTTGTCTAAAAAGCAAAGCCTTACCCTACTTCGTTTACTTAAAACATTAGATTGCAAAAAACAGCTTCATACATCACGACTTCCTAAATTGATTTTATGCGGTACAAAAGATTATGCAAATAAGCCTGGAGCAAAACGGTTATATAAAGTTTCAACTAATAGCCGTCTCCTGTTTATCGAAAACGGAAAACATGAATTGAATAGAGAAAAGCCAGAAATAATAGCACAAGCTATGTGATAATTTATCGAAAATAGCTAATCAATAAAAAAGACGACAAAATGTGTCGTCTTTTTTATTTACCAAGTTAAGAATGTTGTCATGTTTTTCAATGTAGCTCGATTGAGACTAGTTTTATGGATCATGGATCAATGAAGAGAAAATTATTGTTTCATGCCAGAGAATTTTTCTGGTCGTAAATCGACTAATTGTACATGGCTGTCTAAAGAACCACTTGGACTTTCAAGAGTAAATACACCTAGACGTGGATCTAAAGAAAGGGTCATGTGTTCATCCATGTACATTTTTGAATAATCTTTGATATAAACTTCCCCAATATCACTATCTAATTGTAGTTTATAATCATTTTTTCCTTGTTCTTTATCAAGAAGAAGTAAACGGAAACTAGTATCTAAAGAGCACACACCCATTTTAGAATATTCACCCACGCCATCATCTAAATCTAAAATAACTGTCGCGCCTTCATCAATATATTTTTGTAATCTTTCTTGTGCTTGATCTGTAATTTTAAGATACATATTCAAACGCCCTCTTTCTTTTATTTACAAAAGCATGCTAGCATATATTAATAAAATTATCTAAAGTCCTGCTCAAAACAAAAAGATGTAAGAAATATCTTTTGATATTTCTTACATCTACTTTTACTCCGGCAGTAGGACTCGAACCTACGACATCATGATTAACAGTCATGCGCTACTACCAACTGAGCTATGCCGGAATAACATCAGCGTGGCGACGTCCTACTCTCACAAGGGGCAACCCCTCACTACAATCGGCGCTAA